>Ga0256833_1001628_pt1 | contig 16371 bp, 14 predicted proteins | sample 356284metaG_FD_190535 | JGI IMG/M metagenome (GOLD analysis project Ga0256833, IMG submission 190535) | Hydrothermal vent microbial communities from Mid Atlantic Ridge, Atlantic Ocean - 356-284 | ecosystem: Environmental > Aquatic > Marine > Hydrothermal vents | place: Atlantic Ocean: Mid...
ATATATGTACCCAGGAAGCACTGCGTTAACTCTCACACCCTTTCTCCCAAGTTCTCTTGCAAGTGTTTTGACGAGGCCATGGACGCTTATTCTCAGCGTATTCGACAAAGCAATGGTCTCGATAGGCTCCCTTACAGCGACGCTCGTGACATATGTTATAGAGGGATTAGCTGACTCCAGTATGTAGGGCAGGGAGTAATAGGTAAGCCAGACTGCACTCATTATTAACAATCTGACACCATACTCCCAATCATCGAGCCCAAGGTCTTGGAACCTTCCAGGCCTCGGCGGCCCGGTAACATAGACTATGGCATCGAGCCCGCCAAGCCTATCTACGGATTCTTCGACTAGTCTCTTGATATCTTCTCGGCGTGTGAGATCAGCCTGTACAGCATAGGCCTCTCCAGAGCCTATATTGTTGAGCTCGTGCAGCGCCCTATACAGTCTCTCCTTATTCCTAGAAGAGATCACTACTCTGGCCCCTTCCCTGACTAAGACCTTGGCAATACCGAAGCCTATGCCTCTACTCGACGCGGTGACTATTACTCTTAAACCCTCTATACCAAACACAGGTATCACCCAATCCCATGAACACTAATAAATTGTTGGTCGTCACTGATAATATTATTGATGAGTGGTTGCCCGCATAGCCGAGCCATGAATGGCTGTGAGGAAGTGGGCCCTTAACCGAATAACCATTAGTTAAAGGGGAAAGATTTGTCCAAAAATGTTTTAACAACATTACTGCTTGCCCTGATTATTTTTGGAGGCCTAACAGATTCGTTAGTGTATGGAAGCATGAATAGGAATGTATCGTCTACAGGCTACTACCTGTATTGGGGCTCTTTCAGAATAATATACTCGGGCAAACCACTTGTCCCTATACTGCTCGGGCTTGTGTCACCTAAGGGATTTGAGATAAGTATAAAATATAAGCTCCTTGTCGGCCTCCTTGAAAATAATTTGGCAGCCCCAATAACAGTATCACTTATAAATATGAGCTTAACAAAGATAGTTGGAATGCCAAGTATAATCATAAACGCTCAGTTAACACATCTACACGAAAGGCTAACCACCGAGAACAGAACCCTGATTCCATTAATCCTTCAGCTAACTAATATAACGGGTAGCATACGGATAAAACTTGTATCCACTCCCTTCATATGGCCAAAATGGGTTACAAAACCCAATGCGACAGTTATAGCATATTATAAGAACACATATTGCCTCGAAACAAGATACTCCTACACGTACCGCCACAATAAAGTTGTTGAGAGATTCATTTATGCCTCATACAGCGATATGTTGACAGGCACACCGTTATACGAATACTACATGTATTATCAAAAAGATAACGAAAATAATACTAATTTACTCGTCGAATCAGAGGTCGAGATAGCCACAGATAACCCAGTTTTTGGAGCACATTACTCTACAGGAATACTCATAGAACACAGAAAACCCGAGATAATAGGAAGAATAGCAATCATATCTTCAGCACCTATCAATGTCTCCCTACAACATCAGGGCAAGCAAATAAAGGTATACCTAGCAGGCTCTTCCGCCTCTCCTATACGTATTATAGTTGAAGCAGAGAATATCAGTGGCCCCATTCCTGTAAAACCCAGCTACAGGTTAGCGATTATATGCAAGAACGGTACCGTTGTGTCTCCAGTATATGAGGAGAAAATTTTTTCGTCAAACTACTACGTCCTAGTATCGAAGCCCATATCCATGAAAGAAGTAGAACGTATACTTATCCAAGCACCGAGTAGTGATATAAAGATCAAGCTTGTCAAGAACCTGGACATAACATTCATAGTGCATAAAAAGACTAGGCCGACAACAGCATTTCAGATAATAGTAATTAATATTGCATTAGTTGTAGCTATTGTGTTGATGGCTTACCTTATAACGTTATTAATAGAAAAAATATGATGGGAATAAACTATGAACAACCGCACTGTAAACCTTCTCATCACGTGGGACAACGTTTTCAGAGCCCTCGTAATATCCTCAATACTGGCTCCATACATAGCGATAATTCTGGCTATAATACGTGCACCTTGGTTCAATATCTGGGCAAATGCTCTCAGCGACTTGGGTAAGATGACGCATATATGTTCAGCACCAATATTCAATTCTGGACTAGCGCTCGGAGGATATCTGCTCGGTTTGACAACCGCATTATCCCAGGGCATTAGAGCAGTAAATAGGCTCATATTGTGTGTTGCCGGATTTACATTGATCCTCATAGGTGTTCTGAATGAATCGTATGGATACGTTCATTTCATCGTATCGGTCGCGTTCTTCCTAACGATAATTGCTTACTTGACATCCTATGGCTACATCTATGTTTCCATGCCAGCATTCATTATTGCTATCGTAGATGTCATAATATGGATGCTTCACTTCGCATACCGCCTTCCGACCGGCGCAGCTATTCCAGAGATACTTTCGAGTATATCATTTGCCCCATTCTTCCTACATGAAGCAATGAAAACTGGGAAGTAGTGATAAAAACAGTTGTGTTAGATTTATGCAAATACTACTATTCATTTTACTTGGTTTTCAGAACCGTATTTCTCGATAGGTAGTTTCATCTTCATACCAATGAACGTCAGTACTGCGCCGAGTATTGCCATGAACAGTATTATACTCCAGACAGCAGTGACGCTGTGCACTGCGACAGATGTCATAGGGCCAACTAGGGCGGCAGAGTTGGAGATCAAACCAAGGGCGTATCCTGCTCTTATCGCTAGGTCTTCGGGGTATGCTGTTGATGGTGCCGACCAGAATGTAGGCCCTGTTCCCTGAATCATTGCTACAAGTATTAATCCTGTCAATAGCATGGCGACATTATGAGAGTTCATAACGATCAGTACTCCTATGAACGTTATTACGAAGCAGAACAGCTGTACTGACGCAAATGTATTGAACATGTTGTGCGGTGTCCCGGTTTTGCGACGGGCTAGGGCATATGCTACTCCGCCAATGATTATAGACCAGCTGAGATAGGATGCTTCAAGTACTGTTGAGGACAGCTTGTTAACACTGCCGGGAGCGCCCATGCTCTCAACTATGAATGAGATCAGTGGCGCTAGTGTGAAGATTATCCATATGGCTGGGAAGAACGAGAAGCCCCAGAGGATTGTGAATGGGTCTTTCCATACACTAACACGTTTCCTAGTCTTAACCTCTTTATGAACTGGTAGCGCGTCGCGAGGTGTCAGTCCAATCCATATGATCGCCGCTATTAGCATTATGATACCGAATAATATGTAGGTAGCTCTCCAGCCTATACTTGTTGCTAGTAGGGGTCCTACGCTGGAGCCTATTAGCCCTCCGACGAAAATGCCTGACAATATTATGCCCAGCGCTAGTGGTCGAGCCTCAGCAAACAATAGTCCGACCTGTGACGAAAATATCGGTAGCGCCATCATTACCATTCCCTGTATAAATCTCAGGATGACTACTTCCCATGAATTTATGGAGTATGGTATAAGAAACTGGGGTATTGATGCCAGCACGGCAGCGATGAACACGGTCTTCCTAGGATGTTCCTCTGTATATTTAGAATGGCCGATGAAAAACGCGGCGAATATTCCAGCGCTATAGACGGCCGATGCTAGCCACTCAGTGAATTTATCGAGACCTATAGAGCTCGATATATATGTGCTGAGTGCGGCGAATAATGTCAATGCACTGAAGTTAATGCTCATGAATAGCAAGTCCAGGCCTACGACTAGCCCCCTGGACTTTGCCATATCTCATCGACCTTGCCTTTATTTTATTATATCATAAATACATGCGTATGTTTCCGGATACGAATTAATTGAAGACAAACAATTAAATTCTTGGTGGAACGGCTATTCAATATGCTTCTTCGGTTCTAGTTTCTTATGTTCTTTCTTAAGCCACTCTTCTTTTTCTTCCGGCCTCACCAAATGTATGTCGACAGGATAATCTCTTAGATGAGGCTTAGTCTTCTTAAGCTCTAGTTTCTTCTTTAGCCTTTCGTTCTTATCTGTTGGCACCTTACCGCTAACAACCATTATGTCGACATCGTGGGATCTATGTATTTCTCCTCTAGCAATGCTTCCGACAATGTATATCTCCGCATCTCTGAACTCCTCGAGGATCTCCCTGATAACCCTGTGTATCCACTCGTGCCAACCCCTTACGTGTTTCTCGCGTTTCTCGAGGTCTGGATCTATGTATTTCGATATCTCCCTGCCTGTTGTACGGCGTATGATGTATTCAATGAGGAACGAGAGAATGAGGAGTGCTATGAACACAGATAGTTTCATGGGTGCAAACTGAGCCATTCTAAGAATTAGCAGTCCCAAGGCAAATAGTGCTGCAGAGCCTCCAAGCAACGTTATGTATTTGTTAGCACCTGTTTCTCTGCGGAGCTTGTAGGCTGCAAAGTTAACCATCATGAAGATTGTTAAGAAGCCACCACTGCCTGCCGCGCTTATTGCTTCTAGACTTGTAGTGTTAACCATTATGACGCTGAGAATACTGATCAGCACTAACCCCTCATAGGCGTTTCTCCATACTTTTCTCTCAACGATCTTTGGTAGCTGGCCGTATTTCGCAACAATGTAGCTAGCTCTCGCTGTGCCATAGAGCGTGGCATTGATAGCACTACTAGTTGATGCAAGAGCGGCTGCAACGATCAGCAAAAAGCCTAGCTCGCCAAGAGAAGGCTTAGCCGCCATGGCTAATGCATAGTCTCTGGCAACGATAACTTGTTGTGGAGTCAGCGTCCCAGCCGTGACTATAGCTACTAAGACGTAAATTGTGGTGACAAATAGTACGGCTGATATGAAAGCTTTGGGTAAAACCTTTATATCCTTGACATCCTTTGCTGTATTAGCTATTAATTCGAATCCCTCGTAAGCAAGGAATATGATCATCCCTCCGGCTATTATGTTGACAGGGCCTGGCCAGTTCGAGGGAGATATACGGGTCCAATCTACGAATGAGAGACCGGCACCCACCACTAGGACAAGTATTGCCACCTTAAATAAGACAAGAGCATCTTCGGTTCTCCCAGTTATAACTGCTCCGAGTGCATTAATTGTTGTGAAAATAACTATGGCTAGTGTTGCGAGTAAGTGTTTAACAAGTGTTGAGCCCCCCAGTATACTTGCTCCATAGCTTCCAAAGGCATAGCTATAAAGCGATACCATAACTATGTAGCTTGCAAGCAACATTATATTAAGGCCGCCCGATAAGATACCGTTCCCATACGCTCTCACAAGATACTCTATCGTTCCCCCCTCACTAGGATATCTGATAGAGAGTTTTGAGTAGGAATAAGCAGTTGCTAATGCTATTAGACCCGCTATAAGGAAAGCAATTGGTGCAGCCGTACCTGACAATTGAAGGCTGAGGCCGAGGACGGCGAATATGCCTCCCCCGATCATACCACCTACTCCTATACTGAATGCCTCTGTAAAACCGATAGATCTTCTTTCTGCCAATAATTACACCTGATCTCTACCACATACCATATATTGTGTCTGAAAGATAAAAATCATCACTAATCATACTTGCGCAAAAAGAGGTGCACCTAAGTTAAATATTTTTAGCTTTTAGCAAGGTTAGTTCTAGTAATTCTCCTCTAACATTAATGTGACTAGGATAATCGCGATGAATAAAGGTAACACCATTAACATCATTGACAGTACTAGTTCTCCGCCGAGATAGATACTGCTTAGACGATCAAATACTAAGCCTGCAATAGCTGATCCGGTCATGCTACCGATGTTTCCAGAAGTATTTATTATGCCTATACCTGTCCCGCCATAAGATCTTATTGAAACCGCTAGCTTCCTCGTTATAGGTACAATACTTGAACCACCTATCATTGCCAGGATAAGCCCTGGTACTGCTAGGAAGGGGTTTCTCATCGATAACAACAATCCCCCTACAATGCCGATGGCCAATGATATTTCTAGTGCTGTTTTACCGCTTCTCTTATCGGCTATCCAGCTGATCATATAGTTCACCGGAAGAACGATCACCCCTGCAAATCCAATTATGAGAGAAGCGATGGATTTGGATAGGCCTAGGTACATATTAAGGTAAACATATATGAGATCGCCCTTCAATATTGAGCTGAACATATTGCTTGAAAACACAACAAGTATTAATGGTATGATTGTCAGGATGGTTGTTTGGACAACATGTCTTGCGCTTGGTTGGCCACGCTTCTCAAATTGATTTTCTATCGATACGTTCTCGCCGATCATTGATTTAGCGAACACTATCTTGATACTGGAGAGAATGAAGAATATTGATGAGATCACAAGTATATGTGTTAGTGGTGCTGATGAGAGTGCCGAGTATATAAGATTACCTGTTAAGGCTCCAAGCGCTCCAAGAATAAAGTAGATCGAGTATATCCTTCCACGTATGTTTTTGTCAGTTATAAATCCAAGGAGAGCCTGTATAGGCACCCATGCAAAGCCGTTCAGTACTCCTTGAACAAATCTAAGAAGGAGCAACCAGTATATGTTGGCTACAGCGGGATAAAGTTGTACCACGAGAGCATTCAATAGGAAACCTGCTGTCGATGCAACCAACATCTTTGATCTGAGCTTATCTGTTAGACCGCCCGCAATCATTGCTGTGATTCCCCGTGCAATGAAAAAGGATGAGGTAAGAAGACCTATACCTAACATTGATGCTTCGAGAACGTTTTTTGCATAAAAAGCTATGGCCGGCATACTCATCCTAAAAGCAACTGTACCGGTGTAGGCCGTGATTATGAATAATGATATTGCCAGTTTTCTCCGTGCCAACTATTACTCCCTTTTGCTACCAATCCTTTTTGCGATCCTTCGTCTCCCCCAGCCTCTATAGTGTTTTGGTAGGAAAATAAGCATTGGTACAGTATATTTGAGGATAACATTGGTTGATGTCAGCATATGTCCTAGGCCTGGATATATGGGCTTTGAATATCTTCTGTTTCTCGATCGGTCTTTCCATGAACCTCATTATAGGCTTCAGGGGCGTTCTTGTATCATTGGATGCATGGATTATACATAGGGGACAAGATAGTTTGTCGGCATAGCTTATTAGAGATCCCTCCCTCAGTAGTTCTGGTTTGTAGCTCCCAATCAGCATTTCTACGAACTTGTGTATAAGGCATCGCTGTGTATGTATTGTTTCAGTCGGTCAATGATTCACCCTCGCCAATTCTTGCTCTCCATAGCTTAGGATATCTTGTTTTATCATACTGCTACAATTTAAAGTCATCATAGAATAAAGAGCTCTGAAAAACGCTATCTATGTTAAAGGTTTTATATAGATCTTGCTATTATTTAGGAATGACTATTCTATTGTAGTACTTTTGGTATATTCCAAACAAAGTAATTCAGAATAAACGAAAACTTAATATCTTGTAAACTTATGTAGGTTTACATGGTGATATTATGGTTAACAAGTGGTGGCCTACGCCTTATAGTGGGTTGCCAGCGTTAATGAGTTGTGCTTCCTTACTATGCTTTACGCTAGGTATGATACTGGCTGTCTCAGGGCTAAGTAGTCTCGCGGCACCTATAGTGATAGCCATTGGGTTTATGGCTGGCCTAATATCTGTTGGTAGGGAAGTTAGGATATGTAACCATAAACTGATTCTGGGTTACGGGTTTCCTAAAGCTATTGTTAGATATGTTGTGGAGGACGTTGTCGACATTTTTGACGTTAATGAACTTTCTCGAGGGAAGCTAGTAAGGTACTTTAAGTATCACCTCTTTGTGTTTTCCTTAATTATGTTGTTGCCAGTCATATATTTAGCTGTTGAAGGGTTGTATCCTAGTCCTGTTTACCTTCCATTACTGTTACTTCCTGTATTCCTGGGGGTTGCACTTCAACTTTACATAATGTTCACGGCCGAGAGCTACAGGAAGCTCATAAGAAGGTTAATGTTCACACTAGCAATAGTGTGGAGTCTTGTAGGATTCATCGTTGGTGCTACCTATAGAGAGCTCTACGGTAAATCATTATTCTCCGATCCTTCAGCAACATTGCTCTACTTTACTGGAATGCTACTCTTAGCTGTATCCACTATAACTATACTAGCACTTCGCAGCAGGCAGCATGTAATAATAGTTGAGAGTAGTGATGGCAGATTCTACGCTATTGCAACGGCTTCGCCTAATTATGCTAAGGAACTAGTAAAACTAATAGCCAAAGAGGTGATGGTACGTAATGAAGCTACCTTCTAGGATGGAGGAAGTTCTCCTATTAATATATGGTAAGGGACTTAGGGAAGTTGACGTAGCTAGAAGGCTTAATGTGAGTAGGCAAGCTATTAACAGAGCTCTTCGAGGGGCCACCGGTAGGCTCTCTCAAATATTCTTGGAGTTAGCGGAGATCCTTAACGCCGACATAATACGCGTTAACGTACGCAAAGGATACGCCATATTTAGGGGAAGACAATTAAATACCAAGATATATGCTTTCTACATTCCAAGAAAAGGTATTAGAGTCCTCTTCAAGAATGGGGTAAATTGCAGAGACGAAGAGCTGAGAAGCCTATGCATAGATATAATCAGGGCAGCTAAAGAATGGGGAATGATAGAGGAAGAAGAAGATGATGCTGATACAACATTACGAAATATACTAAGGATTATCGAGGCCTAGCCCGGCGGATGCATATAGATGCGGATTTCAACGAGGTAATGAGATTTCTTGAAAAGTACGAATGCTGAAGAGATGAGAGAAGGATAAATGGCATCATATTATTTTGGTTCTCAATACGTAAGGCTCACTTAAGAAGTTGTTTAGGAAGATTTACTGGTTAAGAGATGTTGAAGGATATGCCTTTGGTTTTGTGGAGTGCTTTAATAAATATTATTCTATATAAAGTTTTATACTTACTACAGAAGCGATGGACTAATATTGTCATCGATTATGAGGGAGAGCTTAGAGATCATGTTACAGAAGATTGATGGAGAAATAATGGTTGTAGAGACTAGACTTCGAAGAATAGCTCTCAGATTCGGCTTAAGCGGTTAGAAGGAACTTGAGAGATTGTTTAAAGCTAAGGGCATGTTTTGTTACAGTAGAATAATTCCTCCTAATCACAGTTTATTATCGTTTCTCCCAAAGTGTTACAGTTTCATTTAATTTACATGTGACATTTTAATATAGGTAGCAGCTATCGGAGACTGGAGGTCCCGGGTTCAAATCCCGACGGGCCCACCACTATATGTAAGCACTATTATCTTAAGATTTAAGATCGGGCCTCTCAATACTTCATCTTCTATCATCTATGGAATTTCTGATAAGCAAACATGGTATCACTGGTGATACCAATTGTACACACTAGAACTATTAATCCATAGACCTAATGAGAGTTTAGGGGAAATCATGTCCATAGAGCTACTTAAGGCTATAAAGCTGGGGAACGTAAAAGTGTTTCTAGTAGGATACGCACATATTGATAGTGAATGGCTGTGGAGTCTGAGGGAAACAACTGAGATATGCAGATCAACATTCAAAAACGTTCTAGACATTATGGAACGCTTTAAAGATATCGTCTTCGAACTAGGCCCCGTACTATGTTATGAGCTTATTGAGGCTGAGGAACCAAAACTATTAGAGAAGATTATTGATAAAGTTAAAGAAGGTAGATGGAGAATTGCTGGAGCTCCATTTTTAGAATTTGACTCATACATGCCTTCCGGAGAATTTATTGTAAGACACTTATTATATGGGCGTAAGTACTTTAAAAAATACGGAATTGATATAGAACCTGTACTTTTTCTCCCAGATAGTTTCGGATTCCCCCTAACATTATCCAAGATTCTCAGAGGATTTAATATAAGATTCTTCGTTACCTATAAGCCTAAATGGAATGATACTAATGAGGTTAAATACAACATCTTCTACTGGGGCACTAATCTTGGAGAAAGCGTCCTAGCATACATTCTACCTGGCAACTATAATGATTATTTATCGGATGTAAAGAGAATATTATGGAACTTGTATAAACAGTATACAAAGCAGAGGATACCCACAATCCTAGTAGTTTACGGACGTGGCGACCACGGTGGAGGCCCTGAAGAGGACGAAGCTGAAAACCTAGAACACTGGAAGAGGCCCTATTCATTCTTAAAACTAACCTTTAGCGGCATGGAAGAATTCTTTAAGTACATAGAGCATACATATAGCGATAATCTACCACTACTAAATGATGAACTATACCTGGAATTCCACCGCGGCGTCTATACGACGGGAACAACTGCTAAAAAGCTTAATAGAATTAACGAATATTTAGCTCTACAAGTAGAAAAACTTTATACTATGCTAATGACGCTATATGGCTATGAATATCCTTATGAAGATATTAATGTACTTTTGAGAAAAATATTGATTAATCAAGGCCATGATTCTTTGCCAAGTACTGTAACCCCTGAGGTATACAGAGATATCGTAAATAGGGGTTTCAGAACCTTTAGAACTCTTTTAAAAATAATGAGGAATGGTCTCAGAAAACTTTGTGAGAGGGTTGGATCAAAATACTTGGTCTTTAACCCAAACAGCCAGAATATATCCATATACATACGAATAAATGGCGATATCAGGGGACATTGTCAACACATGAATGATGGGACGAGACTCTGCTATATAGAGAACTTGCCTTCACTAGGTTATATTGCTTTTAATTTTATAAAAAATATACCTAGAGATATAGTCCATATACGCAGCGAAGACAACTTATATGTATTAGAGAACAAGTACATGAAGGTAGCAATCTCTAAGAAGACTGGGTGGATTATTAGTGTTTTTGATAAAATGAATAAACGAGAGATCTTGAAAGGCCCAATAAGAATGAGGATCTTATGGGATATACCATTACCAATAAGAATGTCGGTGGCACCAGCCATAATTTTTGATTCTTGGGAGGTCTTCTACAGAGATGGAATTAACAAATACTTATACAAGGATCTTAAAGCACACAGTCATAAGATTGGTGAAAAAGGACCTTTATACGCATCTGTGAGGCTCAGCTATAGATATAGACAGTTTACAGCGGGTACCTCTTCTATGGAACTTGAAGTCGGACTCTACGCCGACAAGCCCTATCTCGAGATAAAGTTCCGTGGAGTATGGAGAGCTAAACATAGATTTCTAAAACTCTTAGTACCGCTTAAAATAAATACTGAAAACGCTATCTTCGAAGTACCTTATGGAATTGTCGTTAGGAAGGATTCATGTTCTTCCAAGAATCCTGTAGATAAGGCTAGATTTGAGGTCCCAGGACAACGATGGGTGGATATATCTAATGGTGACTATGGCGTTGCCATCATAACAGATTCTCTCTACGGCTATAGCTGGTGTAATGGCACTATCGGAGTTAGTTTAATCAGAGCGCCTAGTCCTCCGGATAAAAACTTCATAATGAAATTCATAGAAAGTGTAAAGAATGTCCAAAGAAAGTTTATGGATGTCGCTATGGAACTTTCGAGTAAGCCGAGAAAAATGGGTATAAACTTTGCAATATGGCTAAACGTCATGATAAATGAGCTACTAAAACTGAGAAGGTTAAGACCCATAGATCACGGCTATCATACTGCAACAATATGGGTATATCCACATAGAGGCGATTACGTAGAGGGAGCTGTTCCTAAATATGCAGCTGAGTTAAACACACCATATATAATCTATAACTGCCCATGTGTAAGGAGCGAAGAAGGCACAAAAAGCTTCTCACTAATAAGCATAGAGCCCAACGAAATCGTAGAAGTAACAACAGTAAAACCATGTGAAGAAGATGACTGTATTGTAATCAGATTATATAATACATCTCCAAGAAAGATCATAGCTAAATTAAAAACCAATATAAGAATAAAAGAGGCTTACGAAGCTGACCTAGCTGAGAATCCTAGAAGAAAAATAGAACATGAGCAATACAAATTAAGCATAGGGCTTAACGCATATGAGATTAAGACTATCCTAATAAAGACTAATAAAAATAAATTTTTACTACAATAGAATAAAACTCTTAATATTCATTTTGCATTAATTACGTATTCCAAACAATTGTAAGCTTATAAGGTCATACGTAATACTTTTGATATAGGTATACAGCCTTTGAGTCAAGGAACATAAGTCTAAATAATCTAATTATATGTTCAAGAGAACATACTGCCTATGATGATCAAGGTATTCCTTGAACCAGAAGATGGCCTTAATAAACTAACCTAATTATAAACACTGGGTATGAATTATGGATTTACCGTCCTTGCATAAACTCCTATTACTTATGAGGTAAAACAACGTTAATTACTGGTAGTGCTCAGGGTATCGGCAAAGCAACAGCATTAAGATTCGCTGAAGCAGGTTCTGATCTTTACTTGGTCGATATAAATTTATGAAGATTTAATAAGAGTGAAAACAAAGTTATAGATAGGTTTAATGTTAATAATGTTAATATAGAGATATTTAAAATCGATCTTCCTAAGAGAAATGAAATAGACAAGCTATGGGAAGCAATTAAGGTTAAAGAACCCGATATACTTATAAATAATGCTGGAATCTATGTGTTTAAAGAATTCATTGGTTTAGACCAAGAACTTTATGAGAAAACTATGAAAGTGAACCTTGAGAACACTCTATGGATGCGTCAATACATGAAAAAGAGAAGAGACAACAAAGGAGGTGTTATAATAAATGTTGCAAGTATTGAAGCATTACTTCCTTTTGCCAAGGGTTTAGCACACTATGATATAAGTAAAGCAGGCGTAATAGCTCTTAATAGGGCACTTGCAAGAGAGTGGTAGGAAAGGTTTTAGGATAAACGTCGTAGTATCAGGCGGTATAGAGACCGAGACCGTTAAGAAACTTCGCAAAGAGGCTATGATAAAGTTAAGGAAGGATATCATTGGGTTAGGTAAGTTATTCCTTTCACGGCTTCCACTAGGCATAATGGGGACTCCGGATGAAGTTGCTAGATTTATGGTCTTCTTAGCAAGCGATCTAGCATCCTATATTCATAGCGCATTAATACCAGTTGACGGAGGATTCCTCTCAGCATAGTATGAATGAATGCACTCTTATAATTAGCAAGACGTATCAATGTGATAGTTTTTGAAGTTCTTGCCTACATTACCTAATTCGATTATATTTAAGATATTTTAGAGACAATGGTATACTATCTATATAATTGATCCATAGAATTGTTTCTGTTAGGAATAATTAATCACAGGACATTGGCGCTTCTAAGTCAATAATCCGCGTTACAATAATAATCATGGGTGTTAATAACTCGGAGCTTGGTATTCTCTGGTATGAATATCTGTATCTATGTAAACGCCTTGAGAATATTGAAAAAGGCGTAGAAGCGGTGTTATTAGTAATCTTGAAAGGCTATGAGCGCTGACTAGGATCTATCGAATACTTAGAAGTATTAATGAGCTCCTTTGTGAGTTTAAGCCAGTAGTTAGAGTCGATGAGCACTACATAGATGAGGGGCAGGAATCGAATATTAATGCGAGAGCGCCTCTCCGAGGATTAAATGCCTTGTTCGTACTACGTGAGTATTGGTAGGGAGAAACACAAGCTACATATGGCTACTATATTTGCATTGGGGGTTATGAATAGTGGTGGGATAATAGGCCCCAACCCCCAGAAATTGATACGTTTCCTCGCCATAGACGTGTAGGAGAAAAGGTAAGCTCTTTTCAAAACCCTGCATTAGAAGAATTCCTCCGGAGAGCTAGAGAACTATTAAGCTCAAAGATGCAGAGTCGGGAAAGAGCTGTGGCGGACCAGCCGGGATTTCTAGCCCGAGAGCCTCCGGCTCCGAAAGCCCGAGACATAAAGATCAAGCTTCCAGAGGAAGCCATAAGATGGAAACACTCTTCACGAATGCTTATCGCCATTGATATCAGAGCGGATAGCCTAGAAACACGCTGTAGGGCTGGGGGTAAAGGGCTAATTGCCCCGATGCACCTAATTTATAAGTGGGGGCTAGAATTGTCCAAGGTAATTAGGGTTAGATACGAGAAAGGTGTGCTGAAGCCGTTAGAGCCAGTAGAGCTTAGAGAAGGAGAAGAGATAGTCGTCTTTATACTTAGGCGTAGGGTGGGTGAGGTCCTTAAGAAATATGTTGGAATGTTTGGTAGGGCTGATATAGAGGAACTAAGGAAGTACGAGGAGGAGGAGGCTCAGGCACAGTGAGCAAGTCGTTTATTGACACCAACGTGTTTTACAACATATTATTTGGGACCAGCCTCACTCAGATAGCTCGGAAGCTATTAGAGGATTATGAAGAAAGCATGTTCTACACAAGCCTAACCGTGGTGAACGAGCTACTCTGTATCTCCACAAGAAAGCATTATCAAACCAAGGGAGAGGTTAGCGGACCCTATAGCCTAAGAAAGCTAATAGCAAGCAAAGGATACCCCAAGCTTATAGTCGACGGTATACGTAAACTATTAGGAGACCTTGAAGTGGAAGTACTAATAGAAAGTGTAAGTTATCAGGATATGATAGAAACCGCGAGTAGTCTAAAACTCCTGCCGAGCGACGCCATCATAGCACTGACATGTAGGCATTACGGCATCGATACTATCTTAACGTTCGATGAGGATTTTAAACGGGTGCCTTGGCTCAAAGTAATTCCCTAACACTTAAAGAAGTATTCAACTATGATTATCCCTTGTGAAGCAGGAAGTAAACTAGATTCCTAGTTGAACTCGGAGTCGCGACCCAACTCTTCGAAGGGGGAAGAGGCTTTACGTGGAGGGTTTGTGGCGGGCCCGCCGGGATTTGAACCCGGGGCCTCCGGCTCCGAAGGCCGGCGCCTTAGTCCTGGCTAGGCTACGGGCCCTGTTGACTACGTATTTTGTGATAGTATTGTTGCCTATTTCTATGTTTTTGCTCGGCTTAATAGCCCGGTCATCATTTGTTCAGTCCCGTGACTCCTTCGTCATAGCTTCGAATTATCTTGTTTTTGTCTCAGTGTTTATTAGAGTATTCAATCTTGTTCGTTTTTCTTGTACATATTATTTATTGGAACAAATGGTTTGCTTATGTGAAGAGTAAACACTCTGTGATAGAATATTGGGGAACGCTTATTATCCGACAGGAGCCCTACATTTTCTATTTGAACAACACGTCCTGGTGATCTAATTGTATGGTTGGGGAGGCAAAGTAATCTACGTCGACTTAACCAGGGAAAAAGTTGTAGTACGGCCTCTCAGCGAGACAGAAGCCAAGATGTATCTTGGCGGGAGAGGCCTTAACTCCTATAGGCTATTCAAGATGGTTAAGCCGGGAATAGACCCGTTAAGCCCGGAGAACGTGCTGTGTCTAGCTAATGGTGTGTTGGCTGGAACAGTCTTACCAATGACAAGTAGGACGGAGATAAGCAGTCTATCACCGCTATCAGGAATACTTGGCGACGGTAATGCTGGTGGCGAGTTTTCAGCCATTCTTAAACATGCGGGCTATGACCAGATAGTCATTACTGGTAGAGCCAATAAGCCAAAATACATTTGGATAGAGGACGACACGGTGGAGATCAGGGATGCCGGTGATCTATGGGGATTAAAGGTCAGCGAAATGGTGGACGTGCTGAGAGACATCCATGGCGACGACATATCAGTGGCCGGCATAGGCCCAGCAGGCGAGCACCTCGTAAGGTTCGCCACCACGATGATCGATAAGTACCACAGTGGGGCCCGTGGAACAGGGGCTGTCTGGGGCTCTAAGAACCTCAAAGCCATAGCAGTGAGGGGAACGAAGGGTGTCGAGATCGCGGATCCCGAGACCTTCTTCAAGCTTGCTAAGGAGGACGAGGAATGGTTCAAGAAGAACGAGTTCGTCAAGAAAATATATAGTGTCATAGGAACTCATTACGGACTGCTAGCATGGTATCCTGGCTGGAAATACTTCGAGAAATATCTGGGCCCCGAAGAACTGCCCGAGGGCATAAGGCCCGTAGACCTCGCCAAATACGAGGTGGGTAGGACACAGTGTTTCAGTTGCCCGATATCATGTAAAGATATATACAAGCTGCCTAAGTGGAACGAGTACGGAGTATCGAGCGAGTTCGAATCAATCTATGCGCTCGGAGCAAACAATGCGATCACGGATACTGAGGCAGTACTGAAGATGGAGCAAATGGCTGATGAGTACGGTATGGACGTGATCACGCTTGGAGACACCCTTGCAATGGCCAAGTTCCTCTACGAGAAAGGGATCATAACGGACACCGACACGGGCGGAATACCGCTGAAATGGGGCGATGCTGAGACCCAGATCAAACTCGTAGAGATGATAGCCTATAGAGAAGGCTTCGGAAACAAACTCGCTGAAGGATACAGGAACTTCGCCAAGATC
>Ga0256833_1001629_pt1 | contig 16366 bp, 11 predicted proteins | sample 356284metaG_FD_190535 | JGI IMG/M metagenome (GOLD analysis project Ga0256833, IMG submission 190535) | Hydrothermal vent microbial communities from Mid Atlantic Ridge, Atlantic Ocean - 356-284 | ecosystem: Environmental > Aquatic > Marine > Hydrothermal vents | place: Atlantic Ocean: Mid...
ATGCCACAATGCTCGGGTATACTCAGGAAGAATTGGAACATTATTTTTCCGGATATATCAAAGAATTGGGTGATTATTACAAAGATGTTTATGATGATATTTTAAAACAGATAAAGCATAATTACAATGGATATTCTTGGGATGGAAAGCATTTTGTGTACAATCCATTCTCTGTTTTGAATCTCTTTGACAATATGGAATTTAGTGATTACTGGTTTCGTACCGGTACACCTACTTTCCTGATGGAAATGATAAAACAAAAAAAATATACGATTTTTGATATTGAAAAAAGGACAATATTTAAGAGTGAACTTGATAAATACGATATTGATAATATCTCTTTGATACCCCTTTTATTTCAGACGGGGTATTTAACCATAAAAAAAACCGATTGGCAGGGAATGATAACTTTGGATTTTCCCAATGCCGAAGTGGATAGATCATTTACTATTCACGTCTTGGCAGCTATGGACGATGGTAAAATCGGTAATGCAAGTACGCTTCTCACACAATTAATATTTGCTCTGCGCGAAAATAATATAGAAAAATTTCTTGACTTAGTAAATATCATTTTCAAGGGAATTTCCTATGTCTTGGTTGACAACAAAGAGAAATATTTTCACTCTATTTTTTATATTATCGTCAAGCTATTGGGATTTACTATCGATACCGAGATAATGACCATAGACGGCAGGATTGATGCCGTCATCACCACAAAAGACAATATTTATATCATAGAGTTCAAGGTAAACCAGGATGCCAATACTGCCCTGCAACAAATCAAAGACAAAGGCTATCACAAAAAATATGCAGCAGAGGGTAAACCTATCGCACTTATCGGTATTGATTTTGATATCGCAAAGAAGAAGATCACGGAATATTTAACTGAAAAAGTATAAAAGACAAAAAGAAAAATGAATTAATCGGAGAATTACAAATTGCGAATAAGATTGAAGAGATTGATTTATTGTATTTGGAAATGTGCGGGATGCGATTCTCCTGATTTTATTATACAGCAGAGAAATGACACCTGTCTTTCTTTAGGGAGAGATTTAGAGGTTAGCTTTGTAAGAAAACGTTTAACGTTCCAAGATATCGAGTTGAAAGTTCAAAAAATATATATTCAGATCAACTGACCCGTAAAAATAATAATTTTAATAACATCTTGAACATAAGACAAATAATTGAGAATTGAGAATTGATAATGACAAAAGAACAAAAGTCATTAAAATATATAAACCGGTTGAATCGGAAAAGCAATTTAGTTTGAAGCACTTCAGATCAAGTACCTCTAATGGCAGATTAAAAAAAAGTTCAAAGGACAAAAGACAAAAGGGATAAATGATGAATTATGAATGATGAGTTACAAAGCCGGCTTTGAAGTCATGCTATCGCATGCTTTCAAGTCCTACCTTCAATTATCGAAAAATGATTTATAGCGGGTCATTTTGTATTAATTAACGGTATTGCATCCTTCCCTTAAGAGCCTAACCTTGCAATGATGATTAACCATGAAGCCAATACCAAACTACTACCAATATGCTGATTATAAAAAATTATGACAGCCTTATATATAAAGAGGAGAAAAATAATGCCTCCGGTGGTTTTGGCAGTATTTTTTCAACGCTACCCCCTCAACCGATCTACAAAACACTATTTTTCTCCTTATATTTTCCTTAAAAGCTTTAACCGGAAATCTGGAACCTGAAACGTTGAACTTCCCAACTTTACATCTTAACAAATTTCCGTGTCACAGTCCCTTTCGCATCTATATACTTCACTATATATTGCCCGGCAGTCAATCCGGATACATCCATATTTATCATATCAATACCGGATGCCAGTATGCTGTTTTTAACCAACTGACCTTCCATATCATATATAAGTAATGAACCTTTTTCTACCGGTTGTTCAAATTCTATTCTTAGATTGTTCTCCACTTTATTGGGAGCTATAAGTATTGCTTGTGTTTTTATATCAAAATATACGGATACCACATCAAATACTTCTCTATTACCATCCAAATCATATTGAGTCAATCTGTAATAATTGATGCCATTTGAAGGATTTGTATGAACATATTTATATACTTGATTTTCCCTGTGATTACCTTGAGATTTTACTCTCGCTATTTCTTCAAAATGCCTTCCGTCTCTACTCCATTCCACGGAGAAATAATTGTTGTTGATTTCAGAAGATGTTGACCACTCAAGGAGAGTTGAGTTGTTTTTATTTGTAGCAGAAAAATTTAATAAAATAATTGATGTAGCTGTAGAGTTCTCTGTACCTTTTGTATTTGCACCATCTGTGACAATCCACGAACCATTTACTAATTGTATAGATGAATTTAAAGGGGTACTTCCGGTTTCTTCAACACCAACATCATTACTGGTAACACCGTCCGCTATTCCTCCACTTGCTGTAAAAACACCTTCATAACTTAAAAATTCAATTAATCCACAAGGACCTCCCAAAGCAATCCCATCAGGACCGTTTTGAATCGAAGACGGTTCCCACACATAATAAGTTCCTGAAGTACCTGTAGTAGCGGTCAAATTATCTAAAGTTTCAGATCCATAAGATACTCCTCCACTACCATTATATAGTTCAACAGTATAATCACTTAAGGTACCGGGTTGCGGATCTTCTATATATATTTCAACAAATTCATTTACATCAGCACCATTATTGTCATAATGAAACTCATTAATATTTGCTGTAGCATTGGTACATTGAGTAGTCACATCAAAGGTATTACTCGTCACTTGTACATTTGATCCTATCAAATTATTATCATCTGTTGCAGTCAAAGTCAAACCGGTACCTTGAGCGGAAAAAATAAGGTTATCAAATGTAGCAACTCCTAATACAGCATCAACTGTGGTAGTAGCTGACGCATCAAATGTCCCTGTAGTAGTGACACTGGTCGTTGCAAACCCCGAACCATCATAATCCACATCTACATTTCCATTGGCATCAGTATATGCAACTGTTACAGCAGGAGACATTACAGTATTAACCTCAACATCAGTAGGTTGTTGTTGATATTGCATCTCCGTAGCTTCAACACCTATCGTAAAATCATTGGAATAAAAGTCTCCTCCGTCAAATACGGGTTTGAACTGTGTTCCACTCGGATCTGCCGTAAATCCGTGATTATCCACATCGACCATAAAAGATAATATTTTGCCATCTTCAATATTGGAAGTATTGAGATAAATAGCGATATATAAGTCCCTTGTAGTATTATCCGCTACATCAAAGTCTCCACTATTAAATGCAATATCAATATAAGTATCTGTAATATCCACACTGCTTGGGGTTAGAGTAACTGAGCCGTCATCCAATACCAAACCGCCTATATTGTTTGTCCAATCCGCAGTGTTGGTATTTTTAGGTTTTAATCTTACATTAGTCACATGAGTCGGCAATCCGTCAGATGTCCCCCAATCATAAAAAGTCATCTCAAAAACACTAACGGGATTGTTGGAATCATCATTGCCTGTGGAAGAAATTGTTGTACCTGTAGGTTGGCTACCGGTGTCAGCAGCTTCTGCATCAGCATCAGTAGAAGCTGTAACAAAAGTCACTTCAAAATCATCATAAAGCATCCTTTCTCCTGTAGTGGTTACAAATTCAATATATATTTTTTTACCCGAATCATTTGTTATATTAGAGGCAAAAGTATGCGTAAATTGCTTATAAACTTTATCTCCGGTAAAATCATCTCCGGTAAAAGTAAATGCTGTAGTATATGAATTACCACTATCTGTACTATATCTAACAGTTACTTCTGGTTTAGGATTATTATCCCACCTGGCAGCATAAATGCTAAATCCACTGATAGTACCCTCGCATTCATATCTTAAATAAACATTGGAATTATCTTTTAACCTCCACGCATAAGGTCCTGAATTTACATTAGTTCCTTCACGTATCGCTTTATCAGAAGTAAATTTATCATTATGCTGAGGACTAGCTAATTCATATGTCCTCGCAATGTAACCACTACCGCTTGACCAGTTGGAAGAAACATCAAAATTCTCAGAATAAACTTGCCCTAAAGCAAATTGCGTTATTAATAGCAAGAACACTAACAATGTAAATATTTTTTTCATTTTCAGATTGGTTTAATAGTTTTTTAAAATAATAATTTGTGCCCAACAGAATCAATAGTCTGTTAGATACAGCGCAAATATACTACAACTTAATTACCAACAAAAAAAATAAAGAAAAATATTTTCTAAATAACTGATATTTAATATATTACAAGTATAGCTAATATGTATCGCAATGAATATAAGTTTTGATAAATTTATGACTATTCAAACAAATTGTCATAACTCGAAGTACTTGTATCTTTTTTGTTCTTAATGCTTTTATCCGGAATGCTCAAATCATCTAAACTAAATTCGTTCGATGCTGTTTTTGGTGGTTCCAGCATTAAAAGAGTACTTTGTTTTTCAAATTCTTCAAGCATCTGCAGTCCTTTATCTTCAAATTGAGCATTTTCTAGATCTATAGATTCCATAAAACTCGAAGATAGTTCCATCATACGTTCCATCTCTCCCACTTTGGTAGCAATATCATCAGCAATATATTCCACTGCCTCATCAAACATCATACGTTTATCTTTGTTTCCTCGCAGTACATTCATTGCCGACTTCATAGCACTATGCGAAGTTCGTATGGCTTTTCGTTCCTCCTCTTTTACTTTTACCTGATCTTTAGTATCTTCAAGCAATATCTCGGAATTATCATACATTTTCTTAAGCAATCTCTTAAGAATATCCATTTTCTTCAATAGCACCTCATATTTATCATTGACATCTCTCAAGCGGGCGGCTTTTCTGGACGAAAGCAGCATGTGCTTTTCATCTCCCAATTCTTTTGCTTTTTTTGCTCTTGCCAGATTGTCTTTTATCTCTTCTTCATTTTTCTTCCACAGTGTTTTAATCTTCCTTATCTGCCCCATCAGATTGCTGATTTGATTATCGAGATTACCGAGATTTTTTTCCATATCCTCAATATAATTTTTAAGTATTCCTATAGGGTCAATAGTAACAAAAATACTTGTCACCTTTCTCATCAAAGATTTATACATATAAGAAATCAAATTTCTCATTTTAGGATCCACAACCATATATAGTAATACTCCTATTGCCAGGACAGTAACGGTAAGTCCCAATACATTTCCCATAAATGCAGTAATAGCGGCAATATTGGCCATCAACAAATAACCGGCACCGATAATCAACGAAAATAATACTATAGCGCCCAATATCCCTTCGGGTCTTTGCCAGAATGTTTTCTTTTTATGTACAGGTAAGTTATTTTCCATAATATTTTATTTATTGAATTATAAAATTGATTTTATTTTTGATTCATCTTCATTTATTACTTCCCGGAGATGATTAATAGCCGAAACGAAATTATTTTTAGTTCCTTCTATTTTTGATTTTACATTTTTTATATCATTATCAATATTTGCCAGGCGTTTGTTCCCGTGTTCTATTGCTTTTTTATATTCTTCTATTTTTTTCTCCAAATCGAGAATTTCACTTTTAAGACTTTCCGCTTCTTGTTGCTTTCCTGTAATGCTCTTTTCCAATTTATTCTTAAGTGCAATGGAAAAATTTTCCATTTCTTTTTGCACTATATTTTTATAATGCTCAATAGTTTTCAACAAATATTCTTTGGTAACACCAAGTGTTTGTGCTGTCGCAAATGTAGATTTAATACCTGTCTCCTCAGCCATATTCATATCTTTTAGATTTTGAACGGAGGCTTTAAATTTTAAATAATCAAAGTCCTTTAAGTGATTTTTTTTAATGGCATTTAACAAGGCATTTATACTTTTTTCATCATACTTATCATCAAATCCAAAAAGTTTTTTCAAGTCAATATTCATATATTTCAATTTTTATGATGCAATTTATACAATATTAATATAAAATTATAAAATATTAATGCTTTATTCTCATCAATCCTGCTTTTGCTTTTTGATGCAAGCTGTTTTTATACTCATCCGGCTTGAGTTTTAAACAAAGTTTATAATATTCTTTAGCTTTATTATAATTTTTCAATTTTTCATAAATTATTCCTGTTTGCAATGCAGCATTACAGGCAAAATACAATCCGCTATCACTTCCGGCATCAATAGTTTTTTGAAAATAATCTATTGCATCCATACTGTTTAATGCCTGCAATACCCTACCCATTCTATAGTTATATTCCAAAAGATTATCTCCCGCCTTAGAAAAATCTTCTTGATGTTGCACCAAATATACATAAGCTTTAAGGTAATATGCTCCGTCAAAATACAGCCGGGCTTTTAACAAAATCCTGTTTGATAAATCCGCTTTCATCGCTTCTTTATAAGCGGATTTGTCTTCATCAACTATTTTCTCTCCTTTGGACAAACATTTTTCTATATTATTCCAATATCCTTGTTCATTATTATTTATAATCAATTCATACCATGCTAATTTCAAATATGCATCCTTTATATAATTTTTACCGTGAAAATTTTTTACGTACGATTTTAAATAATACCCTGCATCCGAATCCATATTATACAATTTGCTACATCCCAGCATATAGTCCAAATAGTAAAATGGCATTCTGTTTTTACTTCGGGGTATTCTTTGCAATATATCTATCGCCAAGTCATTGTGTCCTGTTTTTTGAGCCATATTTGCATAAACAAATCCGGCCAAAGGACTGCTTTCAAAATCCAAATTTGCATCTTTAATTATTCTCCATGCTTTTTGAACGTCATTTTCCAAATGAAATGCAATAAATGATGCTATGGTATATGCTTCGTCTGTGAAGAAAAACCGATTGTTTTTACTGTACTCAAGGATATCGTAAATCTCTTTGGCACCCTGATCCACAGTACCGTCCAATCCGCTAAAAAATCTGAGCAAACTCCTGTATGTATCCGGTAAAGTTCCAATTATAGCATGTATAATACTAAGACTTTTATTATTGGCTACAAATTGCGGAAACATTTCCTTGTTTTCCTGCAACAAATCATAAGCTGCATTAATTTCTCTCAATGCGGTAAAATATTCTTCAAATTTTAATCTGCTCAATGCCCATTGCAAATTAACTTCAGCGATACTGAATTTATAATAGGGTGAATTTTTATCTATCTTTTCCAGCCGAGCGATTCTTCTATTTTTATTTTTTTCGAGTATCGAAAATTCATTATAATCTTCATTTATAAAAATTCTGAAAAAATCGATATAATTTTCAATATGATAAACCGCCATATTCTGTGGCTGGTAAATCTTAAGCGAATCCAATATTTCCTGTCCTCTATCCAATTTTAGCATTATGATATAGTCATACGCTTTTTTTATATCGGAATTGAGACTATAATACTCTTGGGAAAATACAGGGAATACTAAAAATAAAAAGATTCCCAATATCAGCGGAAATCTTTTTATTTTATGATTTATCATTTAAAATAGAAATTATATGCTATTTTTGCAAAATCTTATTTGGCGGTTTTCTTTCTTCTTGTTCTTTTAGCAGGAGCTTCCACCTCTTTCACTGTTCTATCTTTTTTATCCACCATCGTTGCCAAATCATCCGAAATCAATACTCTGCCACAATTTTCACAAGCAATAATTTCTTTCTTTTGGGAAATTTCAATTTTCATTTGAGGCGGTACCATATTAAAACAACCTCCACAAGCGTTTCTTGTTACCGTTACTACAGCCAAACCATCTTTATATCTTTTTCTCAATGCTTTAAATGCCGCTAAAAGTCTATCGTCAACAGTTCTTTCAAGTCTTATGATTTTCCTTTCAAGAGTACCGACCTTCTTTTCAGTTTTTTTGATTATCTCTTCCAATTCGGATTTTTTCTTTTCCAAATCGAGTTTCTTGCTTTCGATTTTTTCATCCAATTCAAGAGAAAGTTCTTTGGTTTTATCCAATTTTCCTGTAATCTCTTTTATTTTCTTTTCGGATAATTTAGCTTCAAGAGATTGATATTCTATTTCTTTTTGTAGAGCTTCATATTCCCTGTTGTTCTTAACATTATCAAGCTGAACATTATATTTCTCAATAGCCGAATTAGCATTGATTATATTTTCCTTGTGCTTATTGATATCACTTTCGTACTTATCGATTTGTTCTTGAAATCTTTCTTTACGTTTTTGGAGGCCGGAAATCTCATCTTCCATATCTTTTACCTCCAAAGGCAGTTCTCCCTGAAGTTTATTAATTTCATCCAACTGGGATGTTGTATATTGAAGATTATATAAATTTAATAATTTTTCTTCAACAGTCTGAATTTTATTTTTAGCCATAATATTATAAATATTTTACCGGGTTTGTTATTATTTTTGTCAATTGGGCTGCAAAGTTACTAAAATTATTTTTTAAAATATCAAAAATCAACTCAATTGTATATATTTCACTCTCATAATGCCCTATATCTGCTATTATTATATCTTTTTCGGCATCAAAATACTCATGATATTTAAAATCCGCCGTTACAAAAACATCCGCACCTACTTGTTTTGCCTTACGCAATAAAAAACTACATGCACCACCACATATTGCAACTTTCTTCACTGGCTTATCCCTAAGCGAAGTATATTTTACACATTTTAAATTTAATCTTGTTTTCAGATGTTGCAAAAAATCCATTTCTTCCATCTCTTCGTCCAATGTTGCTATCACTCCGGTACCTACATATTTACCCTTGGCTACAAATTCAGGTTTTGGATCGAGAATCTCAAGATTTTGAAATCCCAGTTTTGAAGCTATTTTTGTACTCACACCATTCAAAAAGGCATTATCCAGATTTGTATGAATTGCATATATGGCAATATCATTTTTTATAGCTTTCAAAACCGTTCTACCGATGTAGGTCTTTCCGGTAAGCTTTTTTATTCCCTGAAAAATCACCGGATGATGTGCTATTATAAGATTATAACCCAATTCAATCGCCTCATCGACTACTTCTTCGGTAGAATCCAAACAAATTACTGCCCCTTTGAATTCATTATTATTATTTCCTACTATTAATCCTGCATTATCATACCTTTCCTGGTATTCAAGCGGAGCAATTGTTTCTAAAAAATCAGTGATTTCTTTTATTTTCATCTTTTAAAATTTTTTTTAATCATATCTCCGTATGTATTTTATGATTAATAAAATTATTATTCGTTTTATTTTCTATTTTTTATACTTTATGCATTCGATTAATAATCTTGCTACTCGAATATCCTTCCAAAAAGGCAAGGGATTTTACTTCACCCCCGTTTTTAATTACAAGATCCGCTCCTACTATTTGCTGCGGTTTCCAATCCCCTCCTTTTACCAAAACGTCCGGTATGATTTTCTTAATCAAGTCAATGGGTGTATCTTCTTCAAAAATAACCACCATATCTACACCGGACATAAATGCCAATATATCCGCTCTGCAATTTTGGGATTTTACAGGTCTGCTAGTTCCTTTCAATTTTCTAACTGAAGAGTCACTATTCAATCCTATTATCAATTTGTCACCAAGATTTTTTGCTTCCGACAAGTATTTTATATGACCACTGTGCAATATATCAAAACACCCGTTTGTAAAAACAAGTTTTTGTCCGGACATTTTCCACTTTTCTATTAGTTTCAATGCTTTTGTGTCTAAAGTACTAAATATTTTGTTTTTGTAATTCATCCGTTAGTTTTTTAGTACTTATGTTTAATGAAAATAATGCTATTATCCCAAATGCTATTATCCCTATAATCTGAACAGAAAAGAAAATAATATTTGCGTACGAAAACCCGTCACTTCCATTCACTCCAAATAATTTCAATGCTTCTATAACCAGAAAATGATATGTTCCCATTCCTCCGGGTGAAGGGATTACAATACCGAGACTTCCAAATGTAAACACGGTAATAGCCGCCTTTAACCCCAATCCTGAAGTTGGTAAGAAAGCTTTGAATCCAACAAAATTCATTAAAAAATACATAAACCATATAAATATGGAGTGAAACATAAACCATCCCGGTTTTTCCACTGATTTTATGCTTTTCATTCCTTCTCCAATTCCTTTAAGAAAATCAAATGCTTTTTTCCCAATAAAACTGTTTTTAAATTTTTTGCTTTTAAAAAATACAATCCCGCCGATAAATCCCGTTACAATGAGCATCCAAAATATTTTGCTGCCAATTATATTATTTATCTTTGCGGTAAGATTGCTATTGCCGGATATAAAATCCAATATTTGCCCTGAAGAAATCATAATAGTTATTAAAAACACTATCAATAAACTTATCACATCCAACAATCTATCAAGCACAATAGTCCCCATCACCTTATCAAATTTAACATTTTCTTTTTTTGCCAACGCACCCGCTCTCACAAATTCACCTATTCTGGGAATTCCCAAATTGGCAAAATATCCTAGCATAATACTGTGAAAAGCAGTCTTGAACTTAGCATCTATTCCGATAGGTTTCATCATCATTTGCCATCTGATAGCCCTTGATATATTGGAGAGAAAAAACAAAAATATCACACCCAATAAATAAAACAGATTGGAGTGAACAAAGTCACTATAAACTTTTTTGATCAAGCTACAATCTTTTGCCGCAATCCCTTTCAAAATACATTCCTGTTTGTAGGCTTCACTTTGACTTATATATACGTAATACATTATAGCCATACCGATTCCTAAAAAAATCAGAAATTTAACAAAATTCTTAATATGGTATTTTGAAATCAAACTACTTCTTTATTTGGTTTTTCTCATCGACAAAAACAGTAAGAGGTTTATAATCCTTAGCTTCTTCAGGAGTCATATATGCATAAGAAATGATAATGACCACATCACCTATCTCCGCTCTTCTTGCAGCTGCCCCATTCAAACAAACAGTGCCTGACCCCCTTTCTCCTTTTATAACATAGGTCTCTATTCTTTCACCGTTATAGTTATTCACTATTTGAACCCTCTCTCCTGCTATTATATTTGTCGCTTCCATCAATTCTTCATCAATGGTAATACTTCCCTCATAATTGAGATTTGCATCCGTGATGGTAGCTTTATGAATTTTTGATTTTCTAATTTGTAAAAGCATCAGTTTTATTTTTTAATTATTTATTTACAATACTATAGGTAGAATCACTTATTTTCAACAAAATTTATAGAAAAAAGTTAAATTATTATTAAAAATAATTGTTGTATTAATAAATAGTAATAATAACAAAACACATTTATAGTGTTAAACGTTTCAAATTATATACAAATTATGACTAAAATTAAAAAATTATACATATTATTTATATTATCTTTCCTGATTTTAACCAATGCCAATTCGCAAATAATAAAATCAAAAGGGAAAGTAACTATTAACGGCAAAGTGTATTCCACTATGGTGATCAACGGTGATACTGTAATCTTAGCGGATTTGGATACCATGAGCGTAAGTTCACCGAGACATTTTGCTACAAATGAAGAATATAAAAGATACCTGAAATATAAATACTATGCTGCCAAAGTATATCCTTATGCCAAAGATGCTATAAATATTTTAAATAAATTGGAGGATAGAACTAAAAATATGAAACCGGCAAAAAGAAAAAAATATATTAAACTCACATACCGGCAACTTGAACACAATTTTAAAAAGCAATTGAAAAGTCTAAGCAGAACCCAGGGAAAAATCCTAATAAAAATGATTGAAAAAGAGACCGGCATGACATTTTATAATTTAATAAAAAAAATGCGAAACGGATTTACTGCATTTTACTGGCATCAATTTGGGAAATTATATGATTACAATCTAAAAGAAGGTTACATAAAAGGAAAAGACAGACCTATGGATGCGGTTTTAATGGATTTTAATTTTGATAATCTTGATGACCCTGTCCTTAATGCTCAATTATTAAAAAAATGAGTTTCATGAATTTCAAAGTTTCAAAGTTTGAACTTTTCAATATGAAAAAAACATAAATAATCAGGTATAATCCGAAATTTATTATTATTTTCGCACTCAAATAACCTTATAGCATATCTATTTTATGAAATAAATTTTTGTGTATGCGCAAAAATCTAACTTTTTATTTATTTCCCAATAGTATCGGCATAAATTTATGCAATTTTAGAAATTCAATAAAAAGGTAACTACTCAGGTCAAATCAATTTCGAAATTGCTGTATTTTTTTCAGATACTATAAAAAATGTTTCATATATGAATATATACGATAATCCAAAATTAAAAATAGATAGCACTAAAAACGTAGAAGGTATAGTTGGGTGGAAAAGTCCTTCCAATATAGCTTTAATAAAATATTGGGGAAAATATGGGAATCAGTTACCGTTAAATCCATCAATCAGTTTTACGCTTAGTCAGGCTTATACTCAAACAACTATCAAGTATATACAAAAGGAAAAAGACAATGGAAAAATAAATCTGGATTTTTATTTTGAAGGTAAGTTAAAACCGGATTTTGCCAGAAGAATCAATAAATATTTTAAAAATCTAATAGATATCTTTCCTTTCCTGACTCAACTTAAGCTCGAGATAAATTCAGATAACTCATTTCCCCACTCATCAGGAATCGCTTCATCTGCATCCAGTATGAGCAGTTTGGCATTATCCCTATGCTCTATTGAAAGAAAAATTTTTGATATAAATATCTCAACTAAAGAGTTTTTTGAAAAAGCGTCTTTTATAGCAAGACTTGGCAGCGGAAGTGCCTGTAGATCTATATATCCTAAAGTAGCATTATGGGGACATACCGAGAAAATACCGGAATCATCAAATTATTTTGCAATTCCTGTAAAAAAACATTTACATGATAACTTCAGCAAATTTCATGATGATATTTTAATAGTCAGTAAAAATGCTAAGAGCAAATCCTCTAGTGACGGTCACGCCATTATGAGTTCACATAGATTCAAAGACGGAAGAATTTTACAAGCTAACAAAAGATTATACTTCTTGCTAAATGCTTTAAAAAGCGGTGATTATGAAACATTTGGGGAAATTGTAGAAAATGAAGCATTTACTTTACATGGTTTGATGATGAGTTCCAATCCCGCTTATGTATTGATGGAACCCAATACATTGCATATTATTAACCAAATAAAATCTTTCAGAAAAAACACTAAAATCCCTGTCTTTTTCAGTCTTGATGCAGGACCGAATGTTCACTTACTATATCCAGATTCCCATTCGTCCCAAGTTCAGGAATTTATCGATAATAATCTTGTTAAATATTGTAAAGACGGAGACTATATTAAGGATTATATGGGTACAGGACCTAAAGAATTGGATTTTTAAATAAAAAAAACCGGCATATAAAAAGCCGGTTTTATTCTACATTTAGTTTCAAAGAATTTTCCTTTATTTCAGTATCACCATTTTCTTGGTGTCGATAAAACTACCGGATTCCAATCTGTAGTAGTATACTCCGGATATTCCGATATCTTTCTTTGATATCTTTATACTATTGTATCCGGCTTTGCCTTTAGCATTATACTCTTTTACTTCTTTTCCCGATAAATTATATACAACCAATTTGTATGAACTCTCTTCAGGTAATGTAAAGCCTATCTTAGTACTTTCGGAAAATGGATTAGGTTCATTCTGATATAAGGTATATTCTTTTCCATAGTTCCTAAACTCTAATCGCAAGTCTTTAATCATTAAGTCTTCTCCGCTATATGCTTCGGATTTTGCAATATTATCATTAATTTTCAATACATTTAGTAATTCTCCATTTATTCGGGATTTCACAACTATTGTAAACAGTGGGGATTTTTCTGTTCCACTGACAGGTTGCGCTTCATTCCAGCTAAATACAATATCACCTTTTATAGTATTATAATTATTAACACTTATATTTACTAGACCGGGCTTGATTTCCAATACATCCAGTCCCTCTATTCCCATTGTAAATTGAACTCCGAAGATATCTTTAAATTCTTCTCCATATACCGGTATCTCATATACAACACCATTGACCAATTGCTGATTATCTATTTGCATATTTATTGTCTCTCCACTTCTGCTTTCAATTCCATATCCACTAAAATTGACATCTCCTCTTCTCACTCCTATAAAATCAGTATTGTCTTGTGTTTTTCCATCTGTAACATTTATTGTCTTTTTGTACGCTTCATCAAGTGAAAAATGACTAACATCAGAATTATTTTCTACATAACCTTCATCAAGCATATTCCAACTCGTTTCCGCAGGTATAGCACCCAATATCAATTTTCTGGCTTTCAATATATCAGCTGCTGATACTCTTCCGTCTCCATTTACATCCATCGTTGCATATTTGCACACTTCTTCTATTCTCTTTATGCCCAATAAATGTTTTTGTATCAGTACTAAGTCCAAAGTCGTTAAGCCATATATTCCATCTTCTGCTTTGGTTGCTATTACCGTATATTTATCATCAGACAAATTCACTTTATATTCACCACTCGCATTATTCATTATATTGATAAATTGTTCCCCATTGTCAAATGTGATTTTCACATCCTCTACCGGTGAATCATTATTGCATTGAGAGACCATTCCGGATACCAATGACCCTACTACCGGACAATCATCTCCCTCGTTATTCAATGTCAGTATCGATACTGCATAATCATAATTATTGTCATCACATTCTTCGTTCATAGCAAATTGATCCCATACATATATCTCGACCGCTTGCACCAATTCCGGAGCTTTACCGTCTCTATCCAATCCATAAATACGACATGATGTCCGTTCTTCAGGATCCCAGGCAAATGCTTCTCCATATAAATATTTTTCTTCCGTTGATATTAATCCCGTCTCAGGATCATAAAAATATCTTCCGTATTTGTTGTACTGCTTTTGCCATTTATAAGGATTATTATCCAATTGAGGCAATACGGCACTAAACGTAAAGTATAAATCATCGGAATTTGTACAATTATCATACGATGATATACAATTTCCATCACATCCTCCTTTGTCAAATGTTTTAGCACATACTTCAACACTACAATCCGTCATCATCGCTGTCGCTATATCTACCATAACAGGTGTAGGTGCCTTCTTGTCAACTACTCTAAAGTATTGATTGGTTGTATTGGCATTTCCACACCCGTCTCCTACCGTCCATTCCACTTTATAGGTTCCTCCTGCCAGTGCATCTAATATCACAAGGCTGGCATCTGTCGTCCTGTCCAAATTGTCTTTGCTTCTGCTGCCTTTCCTTCCCGTCTGTGGCCTCGGTGTATAGTTGTACGAATACTGTATCGTATCCCAGGTATCCATATTCAATACCAGGTATTTCCAATTGAATTTTTGTTCAAAATTGCAACTGTCTGTCGCATGGGCTTCCAGTGTCGCTCCATAAGCATAACATCCATCGGTATATCCTATACAATCATCCGCTACTTCGATTTGGGGTGGTTCAAAATCGGTTACCATCAATATTTGGGTATATCTGTAATATCCGTCTTCTACCAATTGGGAACAATTCAATTTAGTTCCGCTTATCGCATCTATATTGTCTTCAGCTCCTGTGTTTGGCTCATATACACACCAGTCTATTACCGCCCATTCTCTTACTATCTTGTAACATGCACCATCTACAAATTTGAAAGTATCTTCATTTATAATTTCCGCAGTTACTATATTACATGGATTCTCATCCCATGTGGGTTCGCCTCCTTCTCTCAATTCCTTCGAGCAATCTGCTTTTACATCCCTTGGAAATTTAATTGTACAGGGATCAAACGATTCCGTTGATTCAACTGTGATTCTTTGTTTACATTGTGTTGCTTTACTACATCCGGTTGCTGTCCAAGTTCTTACTATATTGGCTCCACATACTCCCATGTCTCTATTATCTGTAAAATCCAAATCATATCCACATACACTTATTACGTTGGGCCATAATCTTGGATTCTCATTAGGATCTAAGCTCTCTTCACATGTAACAGTTACCGGAGGACAATCCAATGCAGGGGGTATCTTACATTCAACTTTAACTATAGTCCAACAATCATTGAAATGCCCATACAAATCTCCGCCGGGTTCCATCCTGCTTGGATATACAGGACCGGTTCCAGGATCAACATCAAATACACGCAATGAGGTCATAACTTCCGATTCTGCATCTTCACAACAGAATGACACTTCATCATCATACCATACATCTATCGTAGCCGTACTTGGTCTGTCATCTCCATTTAAATCTTCACACCCTCCATCATAATTCATCGTACTATCTACTCGCAATACTTTATAATATACCGGATTGCAATTATCAAATGAGCCGGAATCAAAATCCAATGCATATACCCGCGCTGTTCCCATCGCCGTCAAACTTACCTGCTTGTATTGTTCACATACCG
>Ga0256833_1001630_pt1 | contig 16362 bp, 16 predicted proteins | sample 356284metaG_FD_190535 | JGI IMG/M metagenome (GOLD analysis project Ga0256833, IMG submission 190535) | Hydrothermal vent microbial communities from Mid Atlantic Ridge, Atlantic Ocean - 356-284 | ecosystem: Environmental > Aquatic > Marine > Hydrothermal vents | place: Atlantic Ocean: Mid...
CGTGCCCGGCGCGGCCGTGGTCTCTTCCCTGCCCGGACAGCGCGCATCGGTGAAGCCGGGCTCTGCGGCGGCGAAATTGTTCATCGACGGGATCTGGCCGGATGTCCGCAAGGGCCGGGTGGATGATTTCTCCTTGCCACAATGACTTTGGGGGTCATTCCGTCAATGCCGGCAAGCCCAAGCGCTCCAGCAGGGCCGGTTCGGGGCGGCCCTGATCGTCCCATTGGCGCAACCGGTAATAGGCCTCCAGCATCGCTTGCAGATGGCAGACCTCGCCCCTGTTGACGCCGGAGGGGGCCGGTTCGTTCAGGGAGCGGGGCGGCAGGGTGTCATCGCGCCCGGCAAAGCCCGCCGCCAGGTTGAACAGGCGCTCCAAAGTCCAGATGCGTTCACCGGCCTTCAGGAGGCGCTCCTTCGTCCAGTTTCCCTCGCAGGCGGCGTCCATCAGCCGGGCCATGAAATCGAGATCCCATCCGGCGGTGGTGAAGGCGCAGATGCCGAGCGAATCGATGGCGGCATTCTCGTCCTGGGTATCCTTGACGATGGGCGGCTTGACGGCGGGATCGGCGGTGGTGAAATCGCTCTGGTAGGGATCGGCGCGCAGATGGCAGGCGCCGCGCGGCGAGGTGGCATAGGCCAGCCCCATGCCCTGCATGGCGCGCGGATCGTAGCCGGGGAACTCCTGGCCCTTGACGCTCATCGACAGCTCCGGGCGGCCATGCTGTGCGCACAGCCGCCGTGAGCCCTTGGCCAGTTCGGCTCCGAAGCCCTCGGCGCGCGCCGTTTGCGCCACCATCTCCACCAGGGCTTGCGGCGAGCCGAAGGGCAAGGGCATGCCGGTTTCCGATTCGCTGATCACGCCGAGTTCGTAAAGCTCCATGGCGGCGGCCAGGGTGACGCCGAAGGAGATGGGATCCATGCCCTCCTCGTTGCAGACCATGTTGGCATAGGTGCAGGCATCGAGATCGGCAACGCCCACCATGGCGCCCAGGGCATAGGCGGATTCGTATTCCAGCCCGCCCTGGGGCAGGGTGTAGCGCTTGCCCTTTCTGGCGGTGAAATGATCCGGCTGGATCCTCGCCACCCGCCCGCAGCCGATGGTGCAGGCAAAACAGGCCTTGTTGGTCACCAGGTTGGGCCGCCGCCCCGGGGCGGGCGGGGTGCGCATGGCCTGTTCGGAAATGTCCTCGTATTTCTCGAAGGTCACATCCCGGCAGTTGCGGGTGGGCAGGGCGCCGAAGGCCCCGGTCTTGCTCATCATGGCGATGGTGCCATAGGTGGTCAGGCTGTGGCGCGAGGCGGAGGCGGCCAGCAGGGCATGGCCCTCCATGACAACTTCGGCGAAGCGGGCCGGATCCTTGACGCTGACGCCACGCTGGCCGCGCACCGCGATGGCCTTGAGGGCCTTCGCCCCCATGACCGCGCCCACCCCGGAGCGTCCGGCGGCGCGGTCGCGGTCGTTCATGATGGCGGCGAAACGCACGCGATTTTCTCCGGCGCGGCCGATGCCGGCCACCTTGACATCGTGGCCGTGGCGTTCCTTCAGCGCCTCTTCCGCCTCCCAGAAGCTCTTTCCCCAGATGAAATCCTCAGCCGGGCGCAGCTCGGCGCGGTCATTGTCGAGCCACAGATAGACGGGGCTTTCGGCGCGGCCGGTGAAAATGATCATGTCCCATCCGGCGAACTTCAGGGCGGCGCCGAAATAGCCACCGGAATTGGAGCAGGCGATGGCGCCGGTGAGCGCGCCCTTGGTGATGACCGCATAGCGCCCGCCGGTGGCCGCCGATGTGCCGGTCAGCGGGCCGGTGGCGAAGATCAGCGGCACATCGGGCGACAGCGGATCGGCCCTGGGATCGCATTCGGCGAAGAGATAGCGGCTGGCCAGCCCGCGCAGGCCGATACAGGCATCGCGCCAGTCCTTGTTCAGAGGCTCGGCCACGCATGTTCGCGAGGTGAGATCGACACGCAGAATCTTGCCTTGCCAGCTCATGGATTCAGCTCTCCATTGCGGTTCCGGGTTGCCATTGGGCATCTTTGTCAACTGTCTTGAAGACCATCCTCACCCCTCCGCCAGCCGCTCGCAGCGTCCCATGACCCGGATGGTTGGCAGGGGGAGGATGGATGTCAAGACTCCCCTTTGCCATGACAGTAGCCGCATTCGCACGGCATTTCCATCCACGGCGGGGCGAAGGGCGCAAAAATGTGCCAAACCTGAGCATAACACTCTGAAATTGCCCGGTTATTCTTGACTTTCATCAAGCCGCAAAAGAGCCAGAATGTGACCTTCATCAAAATCATGGAGCCAATTGCGGGCAATCCGTCAAGCCAAGTTGCGAAACCGGGTTTCGGCCTGTGGACAAAAAATCAGAAAGTTCTAATATTCCGATGAAGCAAGGGTCCTGTTTGCCGCTCTCTTCGAAGCGGCGCGAGAGGAGGCCTGAACCGATGCGCAGATTTGCCTTGATCGCGGTGGGGATTTTCATCGTCTGGCTGGCGCTGGCAGGCAGGCTGACCCTGGCGGAGGTGGTCACCGGGGCGCTGGTGGCGGCCGGTGTCGCGGCCTTGTCGCGGCATCATCTGGCGCTGCTCGACGACATTCGCCTTACGCCCATGTTGCCGGTGCATCTGGCGCGCTATTTCTGGACATTCTTCATTGCGCTTGTGGGGGCCAATCTCGACGTGGCGCGCCGGGTGATCTCGCCGAAACCGGATATTCACCCGGCGCTGGTGGAGGTCAGGACGGCGCTGACCTCGGATCTGGGCAAGCTGTGGCTGGCCAATTCCATCACCCTGACACCGGGCACGCTGAGCGTGGACGTGGTGGGCGATGTCCTCAAGGTGCACTGGATCGATGCCACGCCGGGGCGCGACATGGAGCACGCAACGCGCGCCATTGCGGAGAAGTTCGAGGCCAGGCTGAAGGGGTTTCTGTCATGAGCATGGCGCAATTGGGCATCCTGGGCGCAACTGGCCTGCTGCTGATGCTGGCGGCGGTGGCGCTGGCGCTGTGGCGGCTGCTTTTGGGGCCATCCACGCCGGACAGGGTGGTGGCGGCCGATACCCTGGGCGTGATCACCACGGCGGGGCTGGTATGGCTGGCCAGCGCCCTGGACAATGGCATCTATCTCGATGTCGCCCTGGTCTATGCGGCCCTGGCCTTCATTGGCGTGGTGGCCATCGCGCGGGCCCTGGAGCGGCACGAATAGGGGGAGAGGGGAACATGGCTGTCATCGGCGATCTTTTCCTGGTTCTTGGCGGTCTGTTCCTGTTTCTCGGGGCGCTGGGGATCGTGCGCATGCCGGATGTCTTCAACCGCCTGCAGGCGGGCACCAAGGCGGCCACCCTGGGGGCGCTGGGCATCATTGCCGGGGTATTCTTCCATCATCCGGGCTGGTGGGCGAAGCTGATGATCATCGCCCTTTTCGTGCTGATCACCTCGCCGGTGGGGTCCTCGACCATTGCGCGCGCCGCGCTTTCGGCCGGCATCCGGCCATGGCGGGAGCGCGGCGAAGATGAAGGAGAAGGCGCATGACCGTGCTGGTTGCCATATCCGTTGCCGTCATGCTCATTGCCGCGATCATGGCCGTCGCCCTGCGCAACTGGCTGGCCGCGGTGGCCGCCTTGTCGGTGGTGTCCCTGGCCCTGTCGTTCCTGTTTGCCCTGTTGCGCGCGCCGGACGTGGCGCTGGCCGAGGCGGCGGTGGGGGCGGGGCTGTCCGGCGTCCTGCTGGCCTTGACGCTGCGCCGCATTGGTCTGTGGGGCGGCCGGGAGAAGAAGGGGGAGAAGGAATGAAAAGCGCTGGCGGATATGCGCCTGCCCGCATCCGGGGGCATGAAAGAAACCACGGCAAGACGGTGGCCTCCGTGCTGTTCCTCGGCGGGCTGGGGCTGATGCTGTTCGAGCTGATCTCGGCCGTGCCCTTCGGCTCGGCTCCCATGCAGGTGGGGCAGGCCATCGCCGGGGAGGCCTTTGCGCGCACCGGGGCGGACAATATCGTCACCGCCATCTTGCTGGGCTATCGCGGCCTGGACACCTTGGGAGAGGTGACCATCCTCTTTACCGCCGCGGCGGCGGCCGGCATGGTGCTGGCCGGGGCCGGGCGCGGCGAGGCGCAAGGGCAGGAGGCGGGCTTCATCTTCCGCACCGCGGCATGGATGCTCTTTCCCTTCCTGCTGGTGCTGGGGGCCTACATCATCATTCACGGGCACCTGACGCCCGGCGGCGGCTTTCAGGGCGGCGCCATCCTGGCGGCGGCCTTCTTCACGCCGCTGCTGGCCAGTCCGGCCAGCCCGTTCAATCACCGGGTGGCCATTCTGGTGGAAGGCTTCGCGGGGCTGGTCTTTGTCGTCATCGGGCTTGCGGGGCTCGCGAAAGGGGCCTTTCTGACCCAGCTTTTGGGCACCGGGACGCCGGGGGCGCTGCTGTCGGCAGGATCGCTGCCGGTGCTCTATGTGGCCATCGGGCTGAAGGTGGGCTCGGAGCTGGCCGGTCTCATGGCGCGGGTGTTCGGCGAGGGGAGTGCCAGGTCATGACGGGAACGCTTCTCTATGGCGGCGCGATCGGCCTTGTGATCATCGGCCTGTATGCCATCGTGGCGCGGCGGCATCTGATGCGCAACATCTTCGGCCTGGCGGTCATGGAATCGGGGGTCAACCTGCTGCTGGCCAGCGTTGGCTACCGGCCGGGCGGGCATGCGCCCATCCTGGTGGCGGGGGCTGCACCGGGGCCGCTGGTCGATCCCATCCCGCAGGCGCTGGTGCTGACGGCCATCGTCATCGGCTTTGGCGTGCTGGCGCTGGCGCTGGCGCTGGTGGTGCGGGTGCGGCAGGCCTATGGAACCTTGGACAACCGCGCCGTGGCCAGGCGGCTGCGGGCGGAAAACGGGGAGGCGCGGTCATGAGCCAGTCGCTGCCTGCGATCATCTATCCGGTGGCCATCCCGCTCATGGGAGCCTTTCTTCTGCCCATCGGTGCGCGGCGCATGGCGGAACTGGCCGGACTTTTCGGGCGTATCGTGGTTCTCCTCTCCTTCTCCACGAGTCTTGCCCTGGCGGTCTCCATCTGGACCGCGGGTCCGGCCGTTTCGGCCATGGGCGGTTTTGCCGCGCCGCTTGGCATCGTCTTTTACGCCGACCGGCTGGCCATGCTCTTCCTGCTGGCGCTGAACGTGGCGGTCTTCCTGTTCTGGCCGCGCGGGCAGGGGGCGAAGGGAGGGCCTTGCACGCTCATGCTGGCGCTGCTGGCGGGCGGCTCGGGGCTGATCCTGTCGGGCGATCTGTTCAATATTTTCGTCTTCTATGAAATCACCGCGGTGGCTTCTTACGGGCTGGCGGCCAGCGGGCGCACCCATGCGGGCTTTGCCGCCGCCTTGCGCTTTCTCATCCTGGGCTCGGTGGGCTCGTCGCTGATGCTCATCGGCATAGCGCTCATCTATGCCAGGACCGGCACGCTGAACCTGGCCGATCTGTCGCGCATCGCGCCTCATGCGCTGACCGGGCCGGTGGGGCTGGCGGCCTTCATCCTGCTGCTCGCCGGGCTGGGGGTCAAGGCGGAGCTGGTGCCGCTCAATACCTGGGTGCCGGAAGTCTACGGGGCCGCGCCGGCGCGGGTCAGCGCGCTGCTGGCCGGGGTGGTCTCCAAGCTGGCCATGGTGGTGGCGCTGCGCTTTGTTGTGCAGGTCTTTCCCGGCGATGGGGCGCACACGGTGCTGCTGGTGGCGGGCATCCTGGGGGTGCTGGCCGGGGAGCTGGCGGCCTGGCGGGCGGGCAGCCTGATGGAGACCTTCAGCTATTCCTCCATCGCCCAGCTCGGCATGGTGGCCCTGGCCTTTTCGATTTCCGGGGCGGCGGGGATTGCCGCCGGGATCGCCCTGGCGCTGCATCACGCGGTGGTCAAGCCGGCCTTCTTCATGCTGGCGGCGCGCTGGCGCGGGCCGGTGGGCGGGCTGGCCGGGGCGGTCAAGGATTCGCCGCTGGCGGTGTGGCTGTTCGTCATCCTGTCGCTGTCGATCATCGGCATTCCGCCCTTCCCCGGATTCTGGGCCAAGTTCCTGTTCCTCAAGGCGGCCTTCGCCGCGCCCTCGGCCGGGGTATGGATCGCCGTTTTCGTCATGCTGGCGGGCACGGTGGTGGAGGCGGCCTATCTGTTCCGCGCCGTCTTGGTCTTCTTCGCTGACGGGGAGAGGGGCGGGAGCACACCGCGCTTTGCCTTCGCGCAGCTGGCGCCGGCGCTGGGGCTGGGAGCGGTGCTTCTGGCCGCCATGGTGTTCATCGCGCCGCTGGGGGCGTCGATTTCCGGCATGGCCGATGAGGCCTCCAATGCGGCGGCCATGGCCGCGCGGGTTCTGGATCGGGGAGAGTGACCGTCATGAGCGAGCTTGATTTCCTCTTTGCCTTCGCCGCGGTGCTGATCGCCGGGGTGATGTGCTGCGGGCGCGATGGGCGCGCCGGATGGGCGGCCATGGCGGTCTACGGGGCCATGCTGGTGGCGGTCATGGCGGCGGCGGGCAAGGTTGCGGGCGGGAGCATCCCTTCGGCGCTGGGCTTTTCCGTGCTGGGCCACAAGATCGGCTGGCGCATGGACGGGCTGGGCTGGTTCTTCTCCATGCTGACGGCGGGCGCGGCCTTCTTCGCCAGCTGGTATGCGGCCGGTGAATGGGGGCGGGCGCAACCCGGGATGAAGACGCAGCACCTCTTGCTGGCGCTGAACGTGGCGGCCATGCTGCTTCTGGTCAACGCCGGCGATCTTCTGAGCCTGTTCATCGGCTGGGAGCTGGTGAGCTGGGCGGCCTTCGCCATGATGGCGCAAAAGGGCGGCCCGGCGCAGCCGGCGGCCATGCGCTACATGATCTATGCCCTGGCCGGGGCCATGGCGGTCCTTGCCGGAATCATGATCGTGCATGCCGTTACCGGCAGCTTTGCCTACAAGGATTTCGCGGCCGCTTTCGGCGCCATGTCCAGCGGCATGAAGTGGCTCCTGGCGGGGCTGTTCGCGGCCGGGTTCGGCGTCAAGATGGCGCTCATGCCCTTCCATCTGTGGCAGGCGGCGGCCTATTCGGAGACGCCGGGGGCCTCATCGGCCTTTCTCAACGCGGTCTCGGCGCGCATGGGGCTGTTTGCGCTGATTCTGGTGCTCGTCAAGGTCATGGGGCTTTCCGCCCTGGCGGGGCTGCATGTGCCGCTCATCGGCCTGAGCGCAAAAGGCCTTTTGATGTGGATTGCCGCCTTCACCATGGTGATCCCCACCTTCATCGCCCTGATGCAGACCGATGCGCGCATGCTGCTGACCTGGCACGGCATCGGACAGGGCGGCTACATGCTGCTCGGCGTGCTGGTGGGCACCGGGCTGGGCACGGCGGGCGGATTGCTGCACGTGTTCAATTACGCCACCTATCAGATGGCGCTGTTTCTGGCGGTGACGGCGGTCATCCACCGCACCGGCACCTCCGATCTGGACCGCCTGGGCGGGCTGATCACGCGCATGCCCTGGACCTACGTGACCTTGCTCATGGGCATCATCGGGCTGGCGGGGCTGCCGCCGATGAACGGGTTCGTCTCCAAGTGGATGATCTACCGCTCCTTGCTCGATTCGGGCTCGGCCTTCCTGCTGATCTTCGCCTTCGTGGGCACGCTGGGCACCATCCTTTCGGTCTACAAGCTGATCCACAACATCTTCCTGGGGCGGCTGAGGCCGCAGCACGAGGGCGTGCGCGAGGCCCCATGGAGCATGGTGGCGCCCATGCTGGCGCTGGGCGGCATCGGTTTTGTCACCGGCTGGTTCCCCGGACTGGCGCTGAACCTGACGGACATCGCGCAAGCGGCCATGGGGGCGCCGGAGCTGCCCCATGGCCTGGGCGGGGTGGCCACGGCGCGCGGCTCGCTGAACATGATCTGGGTGGTTTCCATCCTGCTTGTGGCCATCGGCTTTGGCGCCATCGTCTTCTATTTCCTGGGCAACCGGCGCTACGAGGTGAACCAGCTGAACAATTATGCCGGCGGGCATTTCCTCTCGCCACAGGTGCCCTATCAGTTCAGCCATGAGTTCTATCCCGGCCTGGCGCGGGTCATCGGCCCGTGGTACCGCGGCTCCATCGTGCGCGCCGAACAGGGCATCGGCACCTTGCTCGATGTGTCGGGCGATCTGTGGCGGGGCATTTACCATCTGGCCTGGACGCCGCTCTATCTGCTGGCTGCAACGGTCATCGCCCTTGGCTGGGCCATCATGGGAGGGATGTGATGAGACTGCTCGCCGACATCGTCCTCATGCCGCTGATCGCCTTCATCACCGGGCTTTTCCTGGTGCTCATGTACCGCCGGGTGCGGGCGAAGATCGAGCGGCGCGTGGGGCCGCCCTTCTTCCAGCCGGTCTATGACATCGTCAAACTGTTCGCCAAGAAGACGCAGATTTCCCATGGCGTCATGCACGATCTGTCCATCGTGCTGCTGCTGGGCGGCTATATCACGGCGGAAATCTTCCTGCCGGTGCCCGGCTTCAAGGGGCTGGCGGAGGAGGGAGATCTGCTGACCCTGATCTACATCATGATGGTGCCCATGCTGGGGCTGGCGCTGGGGGTGGGCTCGTGCGCCAATCCCAATGGCTCCATCGGCATTTCGCGCGCCCTGACGGCCATGCTGGCCTATGACGTGCCGCTGGCGGTGGCGATCATCGGCGCGACCATGACCTATGGCACCACCAACCTGGTGGAGATCGTGCGCATCCAGCAGGAAGGCGGCATGGCCACCTGGGGGATCGCCACCATGCCGCTTCTGGCCATCGGCGGTTATCTGGCGGTGCACGGCATGTTCGGCAAGGAGCCTTTCGAGATCTACATCGCTCCGGCGGAGATCGCCACCGGACCGATGGTGGAGATGAGCGGCAAATACATGGGGGCGCTGTTCATCATGCAGTGTTTCCAGCTCTATACCATCGGGGTGCTTTACGTGACGCTGTTCCTCGGCGGGGGGGAGAACTGGCCGCTGTTCCTGATCAAGGTGGCGGCGGTGGTCTTCATTTCGGTGGCGGTGACCAATGTCTACGGGCGCTACCGCACCGACAAGGTGGTGCGCTGGATGTGGAAATGGCCCACGGGCATCGCCCTGCTGGGGCTGGCTCTGGTGATGGCCAAATAAGGGAGCGCAAGGGAGACGATGACAGACAAACCTCTCAAGAGCCATGTGCGCCCGCCGCAGGACACCATGCCCGGCGGGGCCGGGCAGGGCTGCCCGGCGCCCGATGCGCAAACGCGCTCCATCTGGCGCAGGATCATGGATGATTTCGCCGATCACTGCCGGGCGCGCTCCCTGTTCGTGCTGCATTACTGCACCGGCTGCGGGGCCATCGAGCTGCCGCCGACCATTACCTCGCGTTTCGACATGGAGCGGGTGGGCATCACGCCGATGGTGACGCCGCGGCAGGCGGACATCCTGCTGATCACCGGCTATCTGTCGTTGAAGACGCTGAAGCGCGTCATTCTCTCCTACGAGCAGATGCAGGGGCCGAAATACGTGCTTGGCTTCGGCTCGTGCACCATCAACGGCGGCATGTACTGGAACTCCTATGCCACCATGAAGCGGCTGGATCAGTATATCCCCACCGATCTGTTCATCGCCGGGTGCATGCCGCGGCCGGAGGCGGTGCAGCAGGTGCTGCTCAAGCTCATCGAGGATATCGATGCAGGCCGCGCCAATGCCTGGCAGGACTATTACCGCAACTACGATTTCTACCTGGGCAACCAGCAAAGGCTTTTCGGGGCGGGCTGGAACACGCCCACCGACGTGATCGGCGAGGCGCGGCACTATGGCTATTACGGGCCGGGCACGGAAGGGGAGCACACCCGCCTGCTGGCCGAGGGGGGCGGCTCGGCGGCCCGGCTGGCGCATGCGGAATATCCCTCCACGGCACTGACGGGGAGGATCAAGTCATGAGCATTCCCGCCAGACTCAACGAGGTGCTGAACGAATTGCCGGCCATCCAGGCGCGGCCGGCCGGGGCGCGGCGCGTGCGGGTGGATGTGGCGCCGCAAGGGCTGCCGGCGCTGCTGGAGCTGCTCAAGGGGCGGCTGGGGTTCATTCACCTGTCGGCCATTTCCTGCGTGGACTGGATCGAGGATGGGCAGTTCGAGCTGGTCTATCACGTCTGGTCGCACGAGATGAAGCTGCTGGTCTCGTGCCATGTGCGCATTGCGCGCGAGCCTGGTGTCTATGTCTCGGTGCACGACATTCACGAGCCGGCCGGGTTCTTCGAGCGCGACATCCACGAGATGTTCGGGGTCCATTTCGACGGGGCGCCGAGCATGGAAAAATTCATCCTCACCAGCTGGGAGGGGCCGCCGCCCATGCGCAAGGACTTCAACACCCGCAAGCACGTGGAGGAGACCTTCGAGTGGGTGGATTACCGGCCGGACTGGCTGAAGGACATCGAGCGCAAGGGGGGAGGCATCGAATCATGACCACGCCGCAGGTTCCCGATCCCGCAACGCTTGCTCCTTCGGAGGAATACGATCTCTATTTCGGTCCCAACCATCCGGGCATCGAGGGCAACTATTCGGTGCGGGTGCGCCTGAAGGGGGATGTGATCTGCCAGGCGGTGGCCGATGGCGGCTATCTGCACCGGGGGTTCGAGAAGATCATGGAGGACCGCCTGTGGGTGCAGAACATCGCCCTGGTGCCGCGCATCTGCGTGCCCGATCCGGTGCCGATGGAAGAGTCCTATGCGCGCGCGGTGGAGATGATCGGCGGTCTTGAGGTCCCCCTGCGGGCGCAATGGATCCGGGTGCTGATGCTGGAGCTGTCGCGCATCTGCGCGCATCTGTTCACCTTCGGCGGCAATGCGGCGACCATCGGGCTTTACACCAACATGTTCTGGGGCGTGACCATGCGCGATCTGTTCCTCGACATTTTCGAGGAGATCACCGGGGCGCGCATCTATCACATCTACATCACCCCCGGCGGGGTGCGGCGCGATCTGCCCGAGGGCGTGCTGGAGCGCATAGAGGCCCTGCTGGTGGAGCTTGAAGAGCGCATGCCGCAATTCGAGGATCTGTTCTTCAACAATGCGGTGGTCATCGACCGGGCCACGGGCACGGGCAGGATGAGCGCCGAAGAGGCGCTGGCGTGGGGGGTGACGGGGCCCAACCTGCGCGCCACCGGGGTGGCCTCGGATGTGCGCCGGGACGATCCCTATCTTGTCTATCCGCAGGTGGATTTCGACATCGTGACGGAAACCGGCGGCGATGCCCTGGCGCGCATGATGGTGCGCAAGGGGGAGGTGGTGCAAGCGGTGAAGATCGTGCGCCAGGCCATTGCGGCGCTGCGCAAGGTGGGCGGGCCGGTGCGTTGCGAGCTGCCCAATCCGCTGGCCTGGGATCTGCCCGCCGGGGATGCCTATGCGCGCACCGAAAGCTCCAAGGGCGAGCTTGGCTTCTACATCGTCTCCAATGGAGGGCCGCGGCCCTACCGGGTGCACGTGCGCGGGGCCTCCTCCATGCACGCCGTGCAGGTTCTGGAAAAACTGCTCGTGGGCAGCCGCATCGAGGACGTGGCGCAGATCATGTTCTCGCTCGATGCCTGCCCGCCGGAGGTGGACAGATGAGCGACATTGCACCGAAATACAAAGGCTCCATGCTGCGGCCGCTGAAGGCGCTGTCCTTCCTGTTCCGCGAGCCGGCGACGCTGCCGATGAGGCCGCGCCCGGCGGCCAAAGTCTATCGCGGCTTTCATCTCAACGACTGGGAAAAGTGCGTCGGTTGCGCCACCTGTCAGCAGATCTGCGACAATGACGCCATCCGCATGGTGCACATTCCCGCTCTGCCCTCCGATCCGGCCAAGGGGATCCGGCCGCGCCGCCCGGCCATCGATTACGGGCGCTGCTGCTGGTGCGCGCTGTGCGTGGATATCTGCCCCACCGGCTCGTTGTCCATGTCGCGCGAATATATCCACGTGTCGCGTGATGTGGACAGCTATTTCATCCTGCCCGATGAAGAGGGCATGCACGGGGTGCGCTATCCGCAGGGCTGGGCCAAGGACGAAAACGCCGATCTGCTGGATCTGAAGCGCCAGGAGATGCCCGAGGAGCCGCCGCAGGAGCGGGCGGACAATTTCAGCGAAATCTGCGAGGGATACGATCCGCAGACGGCCATGCTGGAGGCCTCGCGCTGCATCCAGTGCGGCATGTGCCATGACGCCTGCCCGGCCCACATGCATGCGCCGGAATACATCCGGGCCATCTTCGAGGGGGATTTCGAGAAATCGGTGGCGGAAATCTACCGCACCAACCCGTTTCCGCAGGTGTGCGGGCGGGTCTGCACGCACCGGTGCGAAACCGCCTGCTCCATCGGCAAGCGCGGCGAGCCGGTGGCCATCCGCTGGCTGAAACGGGCGGCGGTGGACAACGTGCCGCAGGACAGGACGATCGCCATTGCCCTGAAGGACAAGGCAAAAACGAAAACCGGCAAGCGCGTGGCGATCGCCGGGGCGGGGCCTGCGGGCCTCACGGCGGCTTTCGATCTGGCCAAGCTGGGGCACGAGGTCACCGTCTATGAGGAAAAGCCCAGGCCGGGCGGCATGATGCGCTATGGCATCCCGGAATACCGGCTGCCCTATGAGCGGATCGATGCCGATATCGCGGTGATCGAGGCGGCGGGGGTGAAGATCCGGTGCAACACGAAGCTGGGGCGCGATGTCACCATGGCGCAGCTCAAGGGGCAGGCGGATGCGGTCTTGCTGTCCACCGGGCTGAACAAGGGACGCTCGACGCGCATTCCCGGCTCCGATCATCCGCAGGTGCGCGCGGCGGTGGATCTTCTGGCCAGGATCACCCTGGGCGAGGCATTCGATATTCCGGCTTCGGCGGTGGTCATCGGCGGCGGCAACGTGGCCTTCGACATAGCCCGCTCGCTGGCGCGGCTGCAGCGCCGGGCCTTCGGCAAGGTGGAGGTGACGGTGCTGGCCCTGGAAGAGCGCGACAAGATGCTGGCCGATGAAGAAGAGGTCATCGAATCGGCGCAGGAGGGCGTCAAGCTGATCAATGGCCGCGGGCCGAAGCAGGTGGTGATCGAAGGAGATGCGCTCAAGGGGCTGGAAACGGTCAAGTGCCTGTCGATTTTCGATGAGCAGGGGCGCTTCCATCCCAGGTATGACGAGACGGATGTGATGTTCCATCCGGCGCAGATGGTGATCGAGGCCATCGGGCAGATGTCCGATGTCTCCTTCCTCGGCGAGGATTTGACCGAGCAGCTGGAATGGAGCCGCGGGCGCATCAGGATCGACGAGGCCGGGCGCACATCGGTGCCCTGGCTGTGGGCGGCGGGTGACCTGGTGAAGGGGCCGGACGTGATTTCGGCCATCGCCACGGGTCATGCGGCGGCGGCCAGCATTCATGCCGCCCTCATGGGGGAGACAGAGGCAAGGGAGGCCAAATGATGCCCAGACATGGCGAAGGGCACGAAAGCGCCCATGACAAGCTGAAAAGGGCGCAGACCCTGGAGGAAATCCTGGAGACCGCCCTGGGTTTCGAGGCCACGGCGCGGGATTTCTATGCGGAGCTGGCGGGCCGGGTCTCCAAGCCCCTGCGCGAGCTGGTGGAGGAGCTGGCGGAGGAGGAAAAGGAGCACTACCGGCTGTTTTCCGAACTGAAGGCCAATCCGGACATTGCCGGGGCGCTCAAGGAGCTGGTGGAGCGCCCGGCGGAGGATCACAGGTTTTCCGACTTCATCCAGAAGCCCGATCTGGGCGAGGCCCCGGACGATCAGGCGATCTTGCAATATGCCCTGGCGCGCGAGGATGCGGCGGCCAAGCAATATGCGGCCCTGGCGCAAAGCACGCCGGAAGGGCCGGTGCGCGATTTGTTCACGCATCTGGCCAAGGAGGAGCTGGCCCACAAGGCGGAGCTGGAGAAGCGCTATTACGAGATCGTCCACTCCGGCGGCGTGTGAGGGGTTTTAGCCCTTTTCGCCGCCCGCGGGCGGCCTGGCCCAGGCGATGAAGGAAGGGTTGCGGTAGCCCTGGGGGGCTTTTCCGTAGATCAGCGGTTCGCCACCGGTGGTGAGCGTGATGCCGCCCGCGGCGCGCAAGATGGCGTCTCCGGCGGCGGTGTCCCATTCCATGGTGGGGCCAAAACGCGGGTAGACATCCGCCAGGCCCTGGGCCAGCAGGCAGAACTTCAGGGACGATCCGGCGCTGAGCAGGCTCTTGACCGGCAATTCTTTCAGGAAGTCTTCGGTTTGCGCCGTCATGTGGGACTTGCTGGCCACGGCGCGCAGGCCGTCAGCGGGCGCAGGCGCGGTGGTGATGGGGGCAAAGGGGATGTCCTCCCAGCCGGGCAGGGGGGCATCCGGATCAAAAACGGCATGGAGGGCCAGATCGGCAGCAGCGGTCAGCCACAGCTCCTTGCGGGCCGGGGCCAGGATGATGCCGAAGACGGGCGCGCCATCCTCCACCAGGGCGATGTTGACGGTGAAATCCGTTCCTTCGCGGATGAATTCCCTGGTGCCATCGAGGGGGTCGACGAGGAAGAAACGGCGGCAAATGGTGGGCATTTCGCCGCGGCTGGCGGCTTCCTCGGCGATGATGGGGATATCCGGGGCAATCTTGTGCAAATCTTCCAGGATGATGTTTTCCGCCGCCGTGTCGGCTTCGGTCACCGGAGATGCGTCCGCCTTGGCGCGCACCTTGAAGCCGCCGCGCAGCACCGCCAGCTGGACCGATCCGGCCGCATGGACGGCGCGGATCAGGGCGCGGGCGAGGCCGGTCATTTCCGTTCTGGATGTCTTGCCGGTCATGGCGGGATGGTCGCGCATTTGAACCTGCAACACAAGTCAAAAGCCGCCATGGCTTGGCCATATACCGGGCCTAAAGAGTTCATCTGCGGGCGGATCGTCATGGTTAAGGCTTCCTTAAGGGTGCCATCCTTAGGATGGCGGGGAATCTGACAGGCTGTGTGGGCGAATGGTGACCACATGATTTTTGAAGGGCCGGCCCGATGAAAACCTCCTTGATGCTGCTTTCCGGCTGCCTCGTCCTGATCCTGGCTGTTGATGGGGAACAGAGCGCGCGCGCCGGTGGTGATCCGATTGGCGATTTCATCAGGAGCGGCAAGCTGGATTCCAAAAAGGCCAAGCTGCCCCCCTTGCGGCGCAACAATTTCAAGCCGGTGGGGGCGGAGTCCAGACCCAACAGGGCGGGAAAATCCGATCTTCTGCCGAAAGGGCGGATTGGGGCGGGCAAGACGCGTGGCGAGGCTCCGGCGGCAAAAGGCGCGCCAGGGGGGGATTTCGTGCCCGTTGCGCCAGGTGCGCACAAGACGCAACCCGTGGCGCACAAGGTTCCACCGGCGGGGCCAAGGCCTCTCTTTGCGCAAAGGGGGGCGCAGCGGCTGAAGCTGATGGCCGGGCAGATGGTCATGGTGGGCTTTCGCGGCACATCGGCGCAAGGCAAGGGGGTGCGGGCGGTGCTGGATGAAATCCGCCGCGGCGAGCTTGGCGGGGTGATGATCATGGGCCACAACGTGCGCTCCATCGCCCAGTTGCAAACCCTGAGCCGCGCCCTGCGCAAGGCGGCCTGCATGGGCAGGCAGCCTGTGCCCTTCATCGCCATAGACCAGGAAGGCGGGCTGGTGCAGCGGCTGAAGACGACGCGCTATCCCTCGGCGAAGAAAATGGCCAGCCTGGGGCCGAAGGCGGCCGCTCAATATTACGGCAAGATGGCGCGGGAGCTGCGCGCGGCCGGGGTCAATGTCAATTTCGGGCCGGTGGTGGATGTGGATGTCCAGGGGCGGAAAAATCCCATCATCGGGCGCATGGGGCGCGCCTACAGCGCGGATGCGGCCAAGGTGACGCAATATGCGAAAATCTTCGTCCGCGCCCATCACAAGCAGGGCATCCTGGCGGTGGCCAAGCATTTCCCCGGTCATGGCAGCTCGCTGAGCGACAGCCACAAGGGGTTCACCGCCATTCCGGCCTGGAGCGCGAAACGGGAGCTTTTGCCCTATCGCAAGCTGGCAACGGGCAAGGATGCCGTGGACATGGTCATGGTGGGGCATTTGTACAACAAGGCCTGGGGGGCGCCGGCCAGTCTGTCCTACAAGGCGGTGAGCGGCATTTTGCGCCGTCAGGTGGGGTTTTCCGGCGTGGCCATCACCGACGACATGGAAATGGGCGCGATCCGCAAGAGCTATGGCTGGGGGCAGGCCATTCGCCTGGCGGTCAATGCCGGGGAGGATATCTTGCTCTATTCCAACACGGCGCGGTATGATCCCTTCCTGGCCAGAAAGATACGCGATGGCATTCTCAAAGCCAATCCAAGGCGCATCGCCCAGGCCTATGGGCGCATCATGCGGCTGAAGGCCCGCCTGGGCGATCCCTGCCGGT
>Ga0256833_1001631_pt1 | contig 16362 bp, 12 predicted proteins | sample 356284metaG_FD_190535 | JGI IMG/M metagenome (GOLD analysis project Ga0256833, IMG submission 190535) | Hydrothermal vent microbial communities from Mid Atlantic Ridge, Atlantic Ocean - 356-284 | ecosystem: Environmental > Aquatic > Marine > Hydrothermal vents | place: Atlantic Ocean: Mid...
CGAGGACCGGCTATAATGAAATTTACACAAACGGGTGGACAGTCCCAGGGCTGGCCTCAGATATACGGCCAGATAGCAATTCTCTTCGAGGACCGGCTATAACGAAATTTACACAAACGGGTGGACAGTCCCTAGTAATATGTGCCATGGATAAGAGTAGTTCACTTGAAAAGCTGACTGTGCGTTCCTATCCGCACCAATATTACTTCTTCCTCTGTCCGTCTATAGATCACCAGAAGATCACCTCCGAGGTGAAACTCCCGAAAGCCCTGCCATATTCCTACCAGCTCGTGATCTCTTGATTCTGGAGGAAGCGGTTTGCCTTCGGTTAGTAAGGTCACATATTTCGCCAGTTTCTTAAATTGTTCGTCAGTGATCCGAAGTTTTCTCAGATCTTTGATAAACTGTTTGTGTCTCTTTAACCTCATCCAGGAGATCCCTTACCGTCACCTCTTCAAGGTCTCGTCCTTCTAAAACATCCTGAATAGCTTTCTGGGTGGTCCTGTTAGGTATACGGAATTCAAAGGGAAGGGTTTCGGTTTCAGCAATAATGGACAGAAAGAGATTGATGGCGTCAGATAGATTGAGACCGTACTTTTTTAGAACTTTTTGGGCGGTTTCTTTAGCACGCTTGTTTAAATAAACATTGGTGCGAACTTTTTCTACAGCCAGCATAACAAAACCTCTTTACACACATTTTACACAAAATTTAAAATCAAAAAGCCCGGAGGTCAAGCTTCAATAATAAGAGAAGTCTCAATGCGGAGGGCAGCAATTGTTGCTGGCCTCTCAATAAGGTAGGGATCAGTTATAACTTTTGAATTTCCTTCTCATACTCCCTGTGATCTCCGATCCAGTTCCAATAAACTGTGTCCCCTTTCTTGTAGCCGAGAGCTCGATAGTTTTGAGTAATACGCACAACCCCGATCGATCTTTCGGAATTAACACCACCGTTCTGGACATCACGCTTGAGGCCATCCCTCCGGGACTTGCCGGAGAATATCTCATCATTGCGGCTGAAGTCCCCCAAGGGATTGATCCCCTATCTTATGAATTCCAGCCCTCGGAGATCCAGATCAAACCCTTGAGCATCAGATACGCTTTCCCACGAAATACAGAGTACCTCATCCGGCACCTTCAAAAACTGGAAGAAAATAACAGCGCTTATGTTTATATTAATGAGAACATGAATGGTCTGAATCATAGGATCCGTTCCCATTTTTCGGAACGGAAAATGGGAACGGATCCTTTTAACGATGTCGGTTGTTTAGTGCTCCCATTAATATCTTAAAGCCGACGACCTTTTCCTCCAATTCCTGTTTCGAATCGAGGGGTCAAGTTGGTTTTGGGATCGAGAGCCTGACTCCATTGGTCCGGAGGAGTACCTGGAAAAACCGGGCCATCTTTCCTTTTCCATGTCCATGGTTGACCTTTCGGATTATGAATCGGTCCGGGACTTTGAGGTCTATCCTCAGCCGGTCCCTTTTCTGAATTGGTTCGACCGGCGGGTCGCCCCCTTTCATTTTGTCCTGAAAGCCAGGAAAAGATTTGCTCTGAAGCTCACCCATCTGGAAAAAGCCTTTCTTCTCTACTTTTACAAGAAGTATGCCGAGCAAAAAGACGCCTCCGAATTGTTCATAGTCTATTCGCTGGACGGATCGGCCTATGTTTACGATGGCGGACGAATTTTTGATCCCGAAAACCGGCCTGTCTCACCGGATGACCTTTCCAGGCCTTAGTCCTCGTGTTCAACGAAAACAGCGTGTGGTTTCCCTTGATGGAGCGGGACGATTCAGCGACCAATCCCAACCTTACTCAAGCCCTCCCTCGCAGGGAGGAACAGGTGGAGGGTGGAGGCTGGGACAGGGTGCTGAGCTTCCACCTCCACCTCGAGACTCCCCCACGGAAAAAAACAGCCTCTCAAAGAAAGGGAAGTAAACTCTTCTTTATCCGGGAACCCGAAAGTTGAGGCCTATTTTGATCCCCCAGGCGGTATTCTAAATTCCACGCAAAACGTCGAAGAACCGTCTTCTATTCTAATTCCAACAAAATGTCGGAAGAACCAATTTTATTTTCCTTTCGGAGGGTCGATAAGATGTTTAAAGCCCATGTCCTACGCATTGCTCTCCCTAATAGCTATAATCGTTGTTTTGATAATCCTCTGGCGGAGGCGGGAGAGGCCTCCTGATAAAAACTCTTTCTTTTCTGGTAACGAAACCTCCCGGAGCGTCCAAAAAAAACCTTTTCTTCCCCCAGAAGTTCGGCACAATAAGGCTTACTATCGGGCCCTCTATGAGAAAAGGGCCTCCTGCCAGAAATATTCTCTTGCTGCTTACCCTCTCAAAACTTCACGAGATCTTACGGAAAAACAAAAGGAATTTCTCTATCAGGAGCTCAAACGTTTCCCCCTTCCCTCAGGGGCTGCCATGCAGCTTTCAGAAATGCTGAGAGACCCTTTTGTGGATTCCCGCCAAGTAGCGGCCCTGGCCTCCACAGATCCCGTGGTTTCCGCAAGATTATTAGCAGTGGTAAATTCGGCCTATTTTCGCCCTCGGTCCGGAAAAAAAATTACCTCTATCCACCGAGCCATTTTGCTCCTGGGGTTCAATCAGGTCAGAAATCTCCTCTTCCAGCTCGTTCTTGAGCAGGTCGTGAACAAACACTCTCCACTCTCCAAGGAAGAGATACAAAAAATCTGGCTTCATTCCGCCTCGGTATCGGTGGCTGCAGGTGAAATTGCTAAACGCTATCAGGAACATTCCGGCCTGGTCTTAACAGCAGGCCTTATGCACGACATTGGCAAGTTTTTTCTCCCATATTTTGCCCAGGGAGACCTGCCGGGCTCTTTGGTGGCCCATGAAATGGGAGAAGACCTCCCACCCCTGCTGCAGGAGGAAAATGTCACCGGTTTCAATCATGCTGTGATAGGAAGTGTGCTTTGCTATATTTGGAATCTTCCCAAACAAATTTCTCAGGCGGTGGTCTTTCATCACTTCGGCCGCCCGGAAATTCTGGAAAACCTCGAGGTAAAGATGCGTCGCGTGATTACCACCGTGGCCGTGGCAGACTATATCTGCCACTTGCTGGGCCATGCCGGAGAAGAACCTTATCTTTACGAAATTCCCAAAGAGGCTTTAGAGGCCTGCAATTTTCCGAAACATCCGGAGTTTCTCATCACCCCCCAGCTTGAAAAAGAAATAGAAAAAATGGTAAATCTCCTGAAGGGCTACGCCCTTCAGTAAGCGGCAAGCTTCATTTCCTTCACATAGGCCTTAATCCCGCGGGCAATCCCTTCTGCCAGCAGATTAAGATATTTGGGATCTTCAAGCCGCCTTTTCTCCATAGGGTTGCTGATAAAGCCTATCTCCACCAGAATGGCAGGCATCTGAGTTCCGATAAGGACTACAAAGGGCGCCGTTCGCACTCCCCGATCCCTGACCGGACGATAGCGTCTTTTCACGGTCTGCACCAGATGGCGCTGGACCTCTTCCGCCAGGCGGCGAGATTCTTCAAGTTTGGTATTGAGCAAAATTCCTTTCAGGAGATCCTGAAGTTCGCTAAGGGATCTGGTAGAAGCGGCGTTTTCTAAAGCAGCCACACGCATGGCTTCTTCGTCACTTGCAAAATTGAGGTAATAGGTCTCGATGCCATAGGCTCGCCGTCGCGGTGAGCTATTGACATGGACAGAAACAAAAAGATCGGCGCGTTTCATATTCGCTATTGCGGTTCTCTGCTCAAGGGGAATAAAGATGTCTCTTCGGCGGGTAAGAATGACCTCACATCCCAGCTGGGCTTTGAGTTTTTGGGCCAGAAGCTTTGAAACCTTTAAAACAATGTTTTTCTCTTTGAGCCTTCCGTTACGGCAACCCGGATCCTTCCCCCCGTGCCCCGGATCAATTACTATCCGCCGGATACAGAGGCCGAGCTGCTGGGCAAGAGAAAGGTCCCCCTTAAGTATTTTGGGCGCAGGGCAGACCGGAGGAGCGGAAAAGCCCTTCCCTATCAGGTCAATTACCAGACGGGCCGGTTCATCGAGGAAGAAGACCCGATAATCGGTCAGGCTTGCAAGATCAAGCACCACCCTTACGGTATCCTTGCGATACTGCCCGAAGCGAATCTGTTTAAGAAGGCCGTCTTTGATGGGTATTACGGGTTTAAGATAGGGAGATATGCGGGCCGGTTTGATGTCCACGTAAAGACGGGGGGGCTTCCCTTTGGTAGGTTTTAAAACGTGAGGGGAATAGGAAACCTTTTGGGAAAGATCCAGCACCACCCGGCTATAGTCTTTGCTTGACCAGTGGCGCACCTGCTTGATAGTGCCCCCTACTTTAACAGCCAGCACCCTGCTAGAGGATGGAGGGGCTGGCGCACTTTTCTCCTCAGCTTTTGCTTTTCTGGTCTCTGGTGTCTTTGAGTGTGCTTTTTCCTTGAGAGCTGGCTGTTCTTTAAAACCTTTAATCCTTTTTCTGAGGGATAAGGCCTTTACCGGGTCTTTTAATTTTTTCTCGTAAATCAGAGCTGCTCGTCTCAAGGCCAGCTGGGCGTGAGGGCTGTGAGGATACCTCTCCCACAGGAGGCGATAATACTTGAGGGCCTGGTAAAGGTCTTTTTTGCGACCGGAATAACCGTAAAGCTCTTCGTAAAGTCTGCCCACACGGTAAAGGGCCCGCGGAGCTACCGAACTTTCCGGATAGCGGCGATAAATATCTTTGAAACGGGCGATCATCTTTATCCAGTAACGCCGATAACGAAGCTTCCTGCGGGAGGCGGCAAATTTCTTAAGCTCCCTTTCCGCCTGCTGATAAGCCCTTTCTGCTTCCGGGAGAGAAAAGACCGGAGAGCTTCTCAAAGCCAACAATACACAAATAAGAAAGAGAAAAACCGAAACTTGTGCCAAATTTTTGACGGAGAGACGGGCTTTCATCTAAATTTTCTCCGCAAGTTGGCGAAGTTCATAGATTTTTTCGAGGGCTTCAAGGGGTGTCATCCGGTCGGGATTTAAGCCCAAAAGTTGCTTTTTGAGCACGTTTTCCGGAGAAAAGAGGCTTTTCTGGCGTTTTGTGGGTTTCTGAAGACTTTTAGGCGGTGATTTTTGTTCCAGCGAAGAGAGGATTTCACGGGCCCGTTTTACCACCTCTCTGGGAAGCCCTGCCAGGGCCGCCACCTGGATCCCATAGGATTCACTGGCTGGACCTGGCAGGAGACGGTAAAGAAAGACGATGTCATCCTCAAAGGCCTTAACAGCCACGTTGAAATTTTTGGCCTGCGGGTTTTCCCCGGCCAGCTCTGTGAGTTCGTGATAATGGGTGGCAAAAAGGGTCATCACTTTCTTTTTTAGCAAAAACTCTGCCACTGCCCAGGCGATGGCCAGCCCGTCGTAGGTGCTCGTTCCACGGCCAATCTCGTCAAGGATTACCAGGCTCCTTGAGGTGGCATGATGCAGGATATTGGCGCACTCACTCATCTCCACCATAAAGGTGCTTCGCCCGCGAGAGAGCTGATCTGAGGCCCCTACCCGGGTAAAAATGCGGTCACAAAGGCCTATGCGGGCTCTTTCGGCAGGCACAAAACAACCCGTATGGGCCAGAAGGGTGATGAGGGCAGTCTGACGAAGGATGGTGGATTTACCGGCCATGTTGGGCCCGGTAATGATGAGAAGCGTGTTCTCTTCCGGGTCCAGCCGCAGGCTGTTGGGCACAAACTGTCCTGAGGGCAAAGTGGCCTCCACCACGGGATGTCGGCCTTCTTCTATCTCGATAAGGGGCTCTTCTGCAATTTCCGGCCTTACATAACCCCGGTGGTGAGAAACCTCGGCAAAGGAAAGAATTACATCCAGAACGGCAAGCGAACGGGCGGTCTCTTTTATTTCGCCACCGTAATCTACGACCTTTTTCCTTAAGGAGAGAAAGAGCTCCGCCTCAATTTCTTTGATCCGCTCCTCTGCGGAAAGGACTTTGGCCTCAAATTCTTTGAGTTCCGGGGTTATAAATCTCTCTCCGCCCACCAGAGTTTGCTTGCGGATATAATCTCTGGGCACCTTGGAAAGGTGGCTTTTTGAAACCTCTATGTAATAACCAAAGACCCGGTTGTAGCCGATCTTGAGGTTTGGGATCCCGGTGCGTTCGCGTTCGCGGGCCTCAAGCTCCGCCAGGAAGGAAAGCCCGTCTCTTTTAAGACGGCGCAATTCGTCAAGCTCGGCACTGACTCCTTCTTTTATAAAGCCCCCCTCACGAAAGTTTAAAGGGGCCTCTTCAGAGATCGTCTCTGTTATCTCTCTGGAAAGCTCCGGTAAGGGATGCAAGGCCTCTTTTAGTTTGCCAAGGAGGGGGATTTCTTCCGGGAGAAGGGCCTTTATCTCGGGGATGTTTTGTAAAGATCTTCCCAGGGCCAGCACATCTCTTGGCCCGGCCAAATTTAGGGCTGCTCTACTGAGGAGCCTTTCAAGGTCGTTAACTCCCCGGAGAAGATCGCGCAGCTTTTCCCGTCTGCCAGGCTCTTCCACGAAATAGGCCACCGCCTGAAGCCGCGCTTCAATAGCATCTTTATCCTTGAGGGGATAAAGCAACCAGTCTTTAAGGAGTCTTCCCCCCATCGAAGTAACAGTCTGATCCAGCACCCACAGGAGGCTCCCCTTAACGGCCCCGTCGAGATTATTCCGCAGGAGTTCCAGGTTGCGCTTGGTGGTCTCGTCAATGATTAAAAACTGGCTCAGATGATAAAATTTAGGAGGGGATAGATGTTTGACGTGATGTTTCTGGGTCTCCTGAACATATTGCAGGAGGGCTGAGGCGGCTCTTACCGCCTCTCGGGCCTCAGAAAGGCCAAAGCCCGAAAGATCTAAGACTTTAAATTCTTCACAGAGAAGTTCCTGCCCCCTCCGCAGATCAAAGTAAAAATCTTCAAGCGGTGAAATAAAGACCTGAGGCAGGATCTCTCTTATTTTTGCTGCCAGAGTGGTCTCCGAAAGCTTTTGAGACAAAAGAATTTCCCTTGGTTCCAGGCGAAAAAGTTCATTTAAGAGCTCCTCTTCCGAAGCAAGTTCCGTGGCTTTAAACTCCCCGGTAGAAAGATCCAGAAAAGAAAGGCCCCATTTCCTGCCTGAAGAGATGGAAACGAGATATTGATGCTCTTTGGATGATAAAGCTTCCTCCTCAAGGTTAAGCCCGGGAGTAACAACCCGCACGACCTCTCTTCGGACAAGCCCCTTGGCCTGGCGAGGATCCTCAACCTGCTCGCAAATGGCCACCTTATAACCGGCCTCAACCAGCCGATTGATGTAGGGGGCGGCATTGGAAGCAGGAACCCCACACATGGGCACTTTCTCTTTGGTTCCCTTGTCTCGAGAGGTAAGGGCAATGTTTAGAATGCGGGAAGCTATCTCCGCATCTTCAAAAAACATCTCGTAAAAATCGCCCAGACGGAAAAAGACAATGGCATCCGGGTATTGCTCTTTAATTTCCAGATACTGGCGGAACATCGGGGTCAGACGCGCCATGAGAATAAATTGTAAACCAAAGGATGAATTTTGATAGGGGTTTCCGTTTTTTGGAACGAAAAATAGGAAACGTAACCTTAAAAAGTTTGCAGGGTTTTAATAAAATTTTATAAAATACCGATCCTTACATTAAAAAAGTATAAGGATAAAAGATGGGCCTTGTTTTCCTTTTACTGTTCATAATTTTTGTGCCGTGTAACAATACATGGGGGAAGGAGATAAATCCGCACTTGTTAAAATTAGATCTCAAAGAACTTTTAGAGATTGAGGTCACCTCTGCCTCTAAATATCCCCAAAAAATTTCCCAGATTCCAGCTGCAGTTTATGTCCTTACTGATGAAGAAATAAAACAATCTTTCTCAAATTTTCTTCCAGAACTTTTAAGAGACGTGCCGGGAGTTTTTGTTGGAAGAATAACTTCTAGTGATTGGGCTATATCTATAAGAGGTTTTAATGATCGCTTCTCAAATAAACTATTAGTTTTAATGGACGGTAGAACATTATATTCGCCAATTTATTCAGGAGTATACTGGGAAAGACAAGATCTAATTTTAGATGACATAGAAAGAATAGAAATTATCAGAGGCCCGGGAGGTAGTATATGGGGAGCAAATGCTGTGAATGGCATTATTAATATAATCACTAAAAATTCCTGGAAAACAAAAGGCTTACTTTTTAAATCGTCCATAGGAACAGAAGAATCAATATTAGCGTTTCGTTATGGTAATTCCTTTGGAAACTTAGCTCATAGATTTTACATAAAGGCCAGAGAAATATCATCAATGAAAAAATATGGAAACGGCCAGGCTGATGATGACTGGAGATCCATCCAGGGAGGGTTCAGAATAGATTATAATTTGAATAACAACAAAAATTTTCGTTTAAGTGGTGATATTTATGAAGGAACTTATGGAGTAGTTCAAAGTTATTTTACATTTAAGCCACCTTACGAAATCTTCTCTCCAAAAGATGGTAAAGGATTTGGGGCAAATATATTATTACGTTTAGACTCTAAAGACGAAAAAAGTGGTAAAAATTGGTATATACAAGGTTATTACGATACTTCGTCAATATGGAGATTTTCTTTATTAAACTGGAAAAACAATATTTGGGATCTGGAATTTAGATATCTCTTTGATTACCACAGTATTAGATGGAATTTTGGTGGTGGTTATAGATTATATGACATAGACATAAAAGGGAGCAAAATATATTCTTTTTCTCGACCAAACATAAAAGATTATATATTTAATATATATCTTCAGTCAGAATTTAACATAAATCCAAAACTAAAGATCATCTTGGGAGGGAAATATGAATACCATGAAAATATTGGTTATAATTTTCAGCCAACTTTCCGTTTTTTGTGGAGTATTTCTAATAAAACTTCTCTATGGGGAGCTATCTCTAGAGCTGTTAGAGTCCCATCGAAGGGAGAAATGTATCTAAAAGGAAATTTATTTGGATCAGAAGTAAATCATTTACCTCTTTTTATAGGAATTATAGGAAATTCTCATCTTGATCCAGAAAAGCTAACAGCAATAGAAATAGGATACCGTAAAATCTTTGATAGGTCTTGGATAATAGACATCACAAACTTTATTCATTTTTATGATGATCTAATTACAATTCCTTTTCCCAAAAAAGTTCCCGAATTTCACCAGAACCCCTGGCCTCATTTATACACATATGCTAAAGCTCAAAATTTAATGGATGGGAAAGAATACGGTTTAGAATTATCTATAAAAGGTCAAATTCATGATAAATTGAGTACCAAATTCGCTTATACTTACTCTCGTCTATTTTTAAATTCCAAAGAAAAAACTTTTTGGCTTGGAGAGGAACTGGAAAAACAGTGGCCTCGCAATATATTATCTTGGAATAATACTTACTACATAAATTCACATTCATATATAAAAGCGAGATTAAGATATGTAGATACAATTGGTTCTTACAAAATACCATCTTATTGGGCTGCAGATTTAAAATATTCATATAAATCAAAAAAAGGGATTACAGTTTCTTTAATAGCAGAAAACATTTTCGATAATAATCACCCAGAATTTGGACAACTTTTTGCTATCAGAACTCCAGTACGAGAAGTAGAAAGATCAATTAAACTAGAAATTAAATTTTCACACTAAAACAAAAAATGAAAATATTAGTTATCATTTGTTCAACAATTTTTTTGATATTAGTTCTTCTTTTTCAGTCTCTTTCTTTTGAATCAGTAAATATTAATGAATTGGAAGCTGTTTTCATTTACAAATTTTTAAGTTTCGTATATTGGCCAAAAAAACAAAAAAATATTACGTTATGCGTGATTGATAGAACTTCACTGAAAGATTACCTATTATCATTTAATGGATATCATCTCGAGACACAAAATCTTATCATTAGAACTCTACCATTAAACAATATTAACAAACCACAATTAGAAAAAGAAATCAATAAATGTGAAGTATTAATTATAGACAAGTCAATAAAAAACATTGATAATATTATATCAAAAATAAAAGATAAAAAGATACTCACAATTAGCAATCAGCAGGATTTTATAAAAAAAGGAGGTATAGTAGAAATATTTACTAAAAACAATAAACTAAGATTTAAAATAAACTATTCATTAGCTAAAAAATCGGGGATCAGAATTAGCTCAAAAGTTCTCAGACTAGCAGAGCAGGTTCTATGAAAAGAAAAATATCAAAAAAATTCTGGAATTTTTTAGATAAAAAGAATATTGAAGAAAAGATAAAATTTATAATTTTTATTACTACCAGTTTTTCACTATTATTAGCAACTTCAATTTTTATATTATATATGGGTTATACAGATACCAGAAGATCTTATAACACTAAAGATAGTATAGCTGAAATAATAAAAGAAAATATTATTGCTTCTTTAATATTTGAAGATGAAGATAGTGCATACCAAATATTAGAATCTTTAAAAGAGATAAAAGATATATCATGGGCAGTTATTTTAGATAAAAATTTAGAAATTTTTACAGCTTATCCAAAAGATATAATTAAAAAAAATGATCCCTCTTACTTTTCAAAGATAATAACTAATCACAGAAAAAATTCCGGATTTTATTATATCTTCAAAAATTTTTATTTAAAGAAAAAATTTTATTTAGTAAAAACTATAAAACAAGGCGAAAAAATTGTTGGATATTTAATTATAAGAAGTCATCTATGGCCGGTATATAAAAATATTATTACTGCTAGTATTTTAGCTATAATTACTTTAACTTTATCGCTATTATTGTCCTGTATTTTCTGTAGAAATATAGTTCATCGAATAATAAATCCTATTTTAGATCTCCATAAAGCCATGAAAAGAGTTTCTGAAACAGAAGATTATTCTTTAAAAATAGAAGTCCTCTCTGAAGATGAGATTGGAGATTTAGTAAAAGGTTTCAATAATATGCTTGAAGGCATCTATTCAAGAGATTTAGAGCTGAGAAAACATAAGGAAAATCTAGAAAAAATTGTTCTCGAAAGAACAAAAGAACTAAAAAAAGCTAATCAAAAACTTAAAGATCTCGTTAAGAGCTTACAAGAAGCTAAAGAAAAAGCAGAGGCTGCTAACAAAGCAAAAAGTCAATTTCTTGCTAATATGAGCCACGAAATAAGAACTCCTTTGAATGGCATTTTAGGCATGGTTGAATTACTAGAACAAACAAACCTAAACAATGAACAAAAACATTTATTAAAAACAATACGTTCATCTGGAAAAACATTATTATCTTTGATAAATGATATCTTAGATTTTTCAAAAATGGAAGCAGAAAAATTTGAATTAATCGAAGAAGAAGTTAATTTAAAATCAGTAATAGAAGATTCTATTTCAATTTTCATAGATAAAACACAGAAAAAAGAATTAGATTTAATATTATACTACTCAAAAGATCTACCAAATAAAGTTATATGTGATCCTTTAAGATTACGTCAAATAATAATAAATATAGTCGGAAATGCAATCAAATTTACAGAAAAAGGAGAAGTAATCTGTTCAATAAAGTGTTTATCTAAAAACAATAAATTAGCAAATATTTTATTAGAAATTAAAGATACTGGCATCGGTATTCCTTTGGAAAAGCAAAAAATTATTTTTGAACCTTTTTCTCAGGCTGATTCCTCAACGACAAGGAAATTCGGAGGAACTGGACTAGGATTAGCCATTACAAAAAAATTAGTAGAATTAATGGGAGGTTCTATATCATTTGAGAGCTATCCTGGTAAAGGCACAACATTTCAAGTTATTATTCCATTAAAAGTTATTCAATGGGAAATGGAAATTCCTAAATTCTTATTAAATAAGACTGCACTAATTATTGAAGAAAAGGAAATTATTGCCGAACACATTAGCAATATTCTGGAATCATGGAAGATTAAAAATAATATATTATATAATCCATTATCCGTATTTTCTTTTCTCGAGAAGAACGAAATAGATTTTATCTTAATAGATAATGATTTAAGAGATATATCTGGAGTAAAATTAGCAAAAGACATATATAAAAAGTTCAATAACAAGTATCCAATAATTCTTTACACATCAATCAATCAAAAATCTTTTATAAAAGATGCTTTTGGCATTAAAGATATACTTACAAAACCTATAAAAAGCACCGATCTTTTCAATTCTCTTACAGCTATCTTTTCTTCTAAAAAACCTCATCATGAAACCAAAGGTTTTGTAGATAAGGATTTAAAAGATTTAAAAATATTGGTTGTAGAAGATAATCCCGTAAATTTGGAGTATTGTGTTTCTGCATTACAAATTTTAGGTATAGAACCAACTATTGCCAATAATGGATTAGAAGCAATTGACATTATAAGTAAAGAAGATTTTGATATTATCCTCATGGACTGTCAAATGCCCGAACTGGACGGATATGAAACCACTAAAAAGATACGGGAAATAGAAAAAAATAAAAGAAAAAAGAAAACAATTATCATAGCATTAACAGCACATGCCTTAAAAGGAGATCGTGAAAAGTGTTTACTATCGGGAATGGATGATTATTTGAGTAAACCTTTTACAATTCAAGATTTAAAAGCAATTTTGGAGAAATGGGCATCAAAAATAAAACCAAAGAAGTTAAATAAAGAAAATCTAAACAAAAAAGAAAATTATAAAGAAAAAGATATAATTCTTGATATTTCTAAATGGGACAATTTCAAAATACCAAATAATCCCGATGATAAAAGTTTCTTAGAAAAAATGCTCAATATATTCTTTGAGCGCACTCCAGAACTAATTCAGGAAATTGAAAAATCTTATGCCTCACAAAATATAGAAAATATTTTTCGTTCAGCCCATAGTTTAAAATCTAATGCGGCAATGATGGGAGCCATAAGATTAGCAAACTTGGCAAAAACAATAGAAGAACTATCATTAGGTAATGAAAACATCAAAATCATCGAAGATTATATTCTAAAACTAAAAAATGAGTTTGAAAGTTTCAAAAATGAGGTCTCAAAATATCTTCAAAAGAAGAATTTAAATAGGGATCTTTGAGAAATTTTTAATCTATTAACGAGAGCATTTAAACTCTGACAATCTTAGGATTTGGTTAGATCACATAGTGCCAGGGTATCACCCAGATATTGGAAGCCGCCTGAAAAATTTTTTCCCCTAGATACAAAACCAGGCCAAAGGGGGCCTTTTTTTCAAAGTCTTTGAGAAATTGTTTTAGCCCGGCCAGTTTTTTGAGCGATACCGAAGAAGAAGCTTTAATTTCAATGGGAAGGAGCCTTTCACCAAATTCGATAACCAGGTCTACTTCTGCACCTGCCAGAGTCCGAAAGTAATAAATTCTTGCCTGAGGCTCAAAAACCGCAAAAAACTTCGTAATTTCTTCTACCAGAAAGGTCTCTACCAGAGACGGGTAGTAAGGATGAAGCGTGAGCTTGGAAGTGAGAGGCGTTATTCCCGAAAGACTCAAGGCCACTCCTGTATCCCTGAAATAGAGTTTAGGGGATTTGGTTAATCTTTTGCCAAGATGGACAAAATAAGGGGAAAGTCTTCTTATTTGATAAGAAATTTCGAGAAGTTGGATATAATTTCTTGCCGTAGAGGTAGAAAGACCGGCATCTCTTGCAAGTTCTGAAATGTTGAGCACCTGAGCTGTTCTTAAGGCCGCAAGCCCCATAAGACGGCGAAAATCTCCCAGAGAGGCCACCTGTGATAGATCTCTAAGATCTCTTTCAAGATAGGTAGCTATGTAGTTTTCAAACCACAGAAGCCGTATTTCGTCATCTGGAAGAAGAACCGCTGGAGGAAGAGATCCTCTTGAGATCAAAATTTCAAGAGGGGGTTTAGAGTGGGGCTTCTCTGGCGAGGGTGGCTTTTTTTCAAGCAAACATTTCTTCAAAAAATCAGGTGGAAAATATTCCTCAGCCTCAGAGACCATGAATCCTGATAATTCAAAAATCGCTATTCTGCCGGCAAGTGTTTCGGAAACGTTTTTAAGTAGAAGAAAGTTAGCTGAACCCGTGAGTAAAAAACGTCCGGGTTGCCGGTCTTTGTCCACCAGAATTTTTAAAGTTTCAAAAACCGCCGGAACTTTCTGGACTTCATCAAGGGTGAGCGGGCCTTTTTGCACCGAAAGGAATCCATAAGGATCCTTTTCAATTACCGCTCTGATCTCAGGGGAATCTAAAGAAAAATAATTCCTTTCTGGAAATTCCTGTTGCACAAGGGTGGACTTCCCCGTCTGCCGTGCTCCAACTATCGCTACCACGGGGAAAAAAGAGAGAGCCTTCTTGACCCGCTCGGCAAGAAAACGCTTTTTATACATTTCCTTGAAAATTAGCAGTGATTTTGTTAATTTTCAAGGGAAAAGACCAGCTACGAAGGGGAGGGAGCCATATTTCCCCCTTCGCCACTAGCTGTTTGCCGGACGCCCTTTTGGTAAAAAATCAAAGTGAATATTCCCTTTGAAAGAATGCCCGAGGAAGTCCTCTCTCTTCTGCTAACCGGAAATTAGGCCTTAGAGATTTCTCAAAGAGTTAAGTTTCCTGGCGGGAGAAGACTACTTTTCCACCAACAATGGTATAAATGGCCTGCCCTTTCATTTCCCAGCCCAGAAAGGGCGAATTTTTGCTTTTGGAGTGGAGGTTCTCTTCGGAGACGATCCAGCGGGCCTCGGGATCAAAGACCGTAACATCTGCCAGAGATCCTTCTCTTAAGGTTCCCAGAGGGAGTTTCAAAATCCTGGCAGGAGCAGTGCTCATGAGATCTATCAGCTTTGAAAGCGAGATTATTCCCCTTTCTACCAGCCGGAGACCCAGGGGAAGAGCGGTTTCAAGACCAACCAGACCAAAGGCTGCTCTTTCAAACTCACAGACCTTCTCAAGTGGACTGTGAGGGGCGTGATCGGTGGCGATCACATCGATGGTTCCGTCTGCTAGGGCCTCTTCGATAGCCTCTCGATCTTCTTCTGAACGCAGAGGGGGGTTTACTTTGGCATTGGTATGATAACCAAAGGTGGCCTCCTCGGTGAGAGTAAAATAATGGGGAGCTGTCTCTGCCGTAACTTTAAGGCCCTTTTCTTTGGCCTGGCGAATTATTTCCACCCCGACTCGGGTTGAAACATGGGCAATATGGAGGGGACTATCGGCAAGTTCGGCAAGCATCACTTCTCGAAAAACAGCAATTGCTTCTGCTTGAGCCGGAATACCCCGGAGACCAAGCCTTGCGGAGGCCAGGCCTTCGTTTACGTGCCCACCGGAAGAAAGGGAAAGTTCTTCGGCGTGAGAGATGACCGGCAGATCAAAGTTTTTGGCATATTCCAGTGCCAGCCGCATGAGGAAGGCATCAGGGACTGGTCTTCCGTCATCTGAAACCGCCACCGCCCCGGTCTCTTTTAATTCACCAAATTCGGTAAGTTCTTCTCCCCTTTGTCCTTTCGTAATACAGGCCACCGGATAGACCCGACAAAGACCTGTTTCCTCGGCCTTTTTGAGGATAAAACGCGTGACCTCGGCGTTATCGTTAGGAGGCCTGGTATTTGGCATACAGGCCACCGCCGTAAAACCCCCTGCCACCGCTGCCAGGGAGCCGGTGGCGATGGTCTCCTTCCATTCTTCTCCTGGCTCACGGAAGTGAACGTGCATGTCGATAAGACCCGGACACACCACCAGACCCTGACACGGGATCTTGAGGGCGTCCTCGACAGATATCTCAGGGGCAAGAGAAGCGATCCTTCCATCTACGATCAAAAGGTCTGCCTGTTGATCGAGACCTTGAGAAGGATCAACGATCCGGCCGCCTTTTAAAAGGATTTTCATGACCCACCTCCTAAAAGGAGGACCAGAAGTGCCATCCTCACCGCCACCCCGTTGGTAACCTGCTCCAGAATGACGTTTCGGGGATCGTTTTCAAGCTCAGGGTGTAGCTCTACCCCCCAGTTAATTGGGCCCGGATGCATGAGAAGACAATCTTCCCTGGCAAGGGCAAGTCTTTTAGCATTGAGCCCGAATTCGCGAGCATACTCGCGCAAAGAAGGAAAAAGCCGGCGGCCGTGCCTCTCTTTCTGGACCCTTAAGGCCATTACCACGTCCGCATCCTTAAGGGCTTCTTCCATACGGTAGCAAACCCTGGCCCCCAGGGCCTCTCTTTCCGGAGGTAGCAAGGTGGCCGGACCGGAGACAAAGACCTCAGAGCCCATTTTCCTGAAACCACAGATGTTGGAATGAGCCACCCGACTGTGACGAATATCTCCGACGATGGCTACCTTAAGCCCGGAAAGAGTGCCCTTTTTCTCGCGGACGGTAAGCATATCAAGGAGGGCCTGGGTGGGATGGGCGTGAAAACCGTCCCCAGCGTTGATAACCCTGGTTTGAGCCAGACGA
>Ga0256833_1001632_pt1 | contig 16358 bp, 16 predicted proteins | sample 356284metaG_FD_190535 | JGI IMG/M metagenome (GOLD analysis project Ga0256833, IMG submission 190535) | Hydrothermal vent microbial communities from Mid Atlantic Ridge, Atlantic Ocean - 356-284 | ecosystem: Environmental > Aquatic > Marine > Hydrothermal vents | place: Atlantic Ocean: Mid...
TAGCCCGGCGCTTCACCGACGAACATGATCTTGGCGTCGTAGCTTCCCGATCCGGGGACTGCGTTGGTTCTAAGGTTCCCCAGTGGGCATTTCTGGCAGTTCCTTATGCGCTCCTCAAGCTTTCTCATGAGTTCTTCCTTTGTCATACCAATCACGCGATAGTCTTCTGGCTGAGGAAAGCCCTCAGGAACTCAACCCACGCTGTGTAATACCCCTTCTCATACTCGTCTCTAAACTCGTGCTCGAGGATGACCTCCTCAAAGTGCTTAATGAGTTCCTCGGCCTTTTTCCTGTCGCCATCCCTCAAGAGCTGCACTATGAGGGCATCCCCATCATTATCCCTCACCGCACTCATAAAGCCGTTTACAGCCTTTGAGTATCCCCTTCCCCACTCCTCTTTTCCAGCCATTTTCTGGAGTTTCTCCAAATGAGCCTTGGCCCTCGTGAAATCCCTCTTAAGGAGCGCCCTAAGGAACATTTCCATCCTCATTTCCCTTGCCGACATTCCACCACCAGGGATGAATCACCGGGAGACTTTTAATGGTTTGTCTATTGCCCAATTATGGGTCATGGGTATGAAGGAAAACTTTCATATTTACGCAAAAGCTTTTATACCTAAAAATTGGAGATAGCTCCAGAAGGGGATAGAATAAAACTCGAGGTGACACATATGGCAGAAGTGGTTGGGGAAGTGCCAAGCGGCGAAAAAGAATTCGCCGAGAGTACAAGAAGAATAAGAGACATCATAGAGTTTCCGGAGATTAGTGAGGAGGAGTTTGAGCGCATGCTCAAGAGTGCGAGCAGGGCCTATGGAGGACCCCTACCCCACAGAACCTACTCCCTGTGTCCTGAAACAAGGAGAGTCGTTCCAGCCCTAATTTGGGAGAACGGAGGAAAGGTCTGGATAACCAAACGCTGTCCGGAGGGAATGATAACCGACGTGTATTACGAGAGCGTGGAGCAGTACTACCGCTTCCAGAGGTGGAAGTTTGACTTCAAGCTCAAGAGCGTTAACGTTGAAAACACCGGCGTTAACTGCCCCCTTGACTGTGGATTATGTGCGAGACATCGCTCACACACAAACCTTTTGAACATAGTTTTGACCAATAGATGTAATTTATCGTGCTGGTATTGCTTCTTCTACGCCAAGGAGGGCCAGCCGATATACGAGCCGACCCTCGAGCAGATACGCATGATGCTCCGCAACGCCAAGAAGCAGTACCCGGTTGGGGCCAACGCAGTCCAGCTTACGGGTGGAGAGCCGACCCTCCGCGAGGACCTAATTGAGATAATTAAAATCGCAAAGGAGGAAGGCTACGACCACGTGCAGCTCAACACCGATGGAATAAAGCTCGCCTTCGAGCCGGAGCTGGTAAAGAAGGTTCGCGAGGCGGGCGTTAATACCCTCTACATGAGCTACGACGGAATGACGCCCCAGACCAACTGGAAGAACCACTGGGAGGTTCCGCTGATCTTCGAGAACGTCAGGAAGGCCGGAGGACCTGGAATAGTACTGGTGCCAACCACCATAAGGAACGTGAACGACCACGAGCTTGGAGCGATAATAAACTTCGGCCTCAACCACCTGGACATAGTTAGGGGAGTTAACTTCCAGCCGATTTCCCTCGTCGGCAGGGTTCCCCGAAAGGAGCGCCAGAGGTTTAGGATAACCATACCGGGCGCGATAAAGCGCATTGAGGAGCAGACCAACGGGACAATAGCGATGGACGACTGGTACCCGATTCCTATAGCAGGACATATAGCGCGCTTCTTCGAGGCTTTCACCGGCTCGCGCTACTACATGACGAGCCACTACTGCTGCGGCGCGGCAACCTACGTCTTCCTCGACAGGGAGAACAAAAGGGTGATTCCAATAAGTAGGTTCCTCGATGTTGAGGGCTTCGTCGAGTACCTTGAGAGCAAGGCGGAGGAGATAGAGAAGTGGAAAAAGCTTGGAAAGCTCCAGAAGCTCAAGCTCGGTGCGGAGATATTCATGAAGTTCCGCTCCTTCTACGATGACAAGTACGCCCCCAAGGGGCTAAAGGTTCTCGACCTCATAAAGAACGCCTTTATGCACGGCAACTACGACGCCCTCGGAAAGTTCCACGAAAACGCTCTCTTCCTCGGAATGATGCACTTCATGGACGAGTACAACTACGACGTGGAGAGGGTTGAGCGCTGCGTCATCCACTACGCCATGCCCGACGGAAGGGTCGTCCCATTCTGCACTTTCAACGTGATTCCGGAACTCTACAGAGACAAGGTTCAGGACCAGTTCAGCTACACCTGGGAGGAGTGGAAGGCCCTCCATCCAGACTGGGAGTACCGGAAGGATAAGTACATCAGGACGAAGGAGTTCGTGGAGAATATGAAGAAGAGCGAGCTCTACAGGAGGACCTACATCGACATCGAGGACTACTTTGGTGTTAAGGAGGTGAGGGCATGATAAGCCAGGACAAGAGGCTGACGAGGCTCGACTTCAGTTTCGGGAACGTTAACTGGGAGAAGGGAACTGTGAAGCAGTACGAACTCGAAAGGGACGAGAGAGTCTGGAGGGTCTTCATCAACGGCTACGCCAAGAGCGGTTTCGTGGTTTTCGATGAGGAAGCACTCCCAAGGGAAGAACTCCTGGGAAAGTTAGAGGACCTCGAGCCAAAGGTGAAGGGGGAGAGAAAAATCACCGTGGCAGAGCTCATCGAGTCCAGTTACTCCTGGAACAACCTCCTTGAAAAAGTTTAACGAAGTTCTATTCTAACCTTTCCCTTGACGTCTTTTTTCCAGAGTTCAAAGCTGACTATCCCACTGAACGAGCTCAGGTCTATTATGTTCCTACCCCTCTTGACATCAAAGACCTCCTGAGAAGAGTCCAATGAGGGCAGAGACACCTCGTACTCATGAACCGTAAGTCTATTGTCCGAAGAGAGGTTAAGTATCATCCTCGGCTCGCGATAGCCCTCAAGGGGAATACCCCCAAAGGTTCCGGTGTTGGCTCCCTCAGCGGCACTCGAAAGAGTAAGCGGGAAAGAGAAGCTCACCGCTGGCGGCCTCTTCTGGATCAAGTCTTCATCGAGGATCACTATGTCCCTGTTCCCCGTGTCAAAGGGTGTTGCCTCGCTTGAACTCGTGTTAGGGGCGGTGTTTGTGGCAACGAATAGTTTCCCAGCCACCTTTTCCATGCTCGTTATCCTCGCCCCAAAAGCCGCCACGATTCGGGCTATGGGAGGGGTTATGTAGACCAGCACGCTCGGTCCAGGTATCGTGTTGGTCGTGTTCCACTCAAGTCCTTCGTACTCCACATCCGGCCTGTAAACAGCATCGTGGTGAGCGTTGTAGGCAACCAGAACACCACCACCCACGTTTATAGCGTTCACTCGGTAGGGGGCGTATAGAGTGTGGAAGTCAAACAGGCGGTAAAAAGTTAGTTCCTCCCCAATAAGGGGGTTACCGGAAAAGAAGCCCCCCCTCACGAAAACGAAGGGCCTGTTGTAAGCGCTCGCCACAGCCCCATAATCCGGCCTTATGACTTCTCCACCATCAACACTCCTCCCCGTGGAGAAGCTCTCGGTTTTTCCCGTAACGAGGTCGATGGCCAGTAACTCCCTGAACCCCTCCCTGAAGTTCCTCCCCACGGCAAAGAAAGCCACATCATGAACTATAGCACCCTTCAAGGACGGCTTATCCAAGAGCCTCTCAATCTTCCCCGTTCTTCTGTCGAGGGAGTATATCCCAAGGTTTGCGTGCCCGTCTTCCCTCGGGAGAAGGAGCCTATCGTTGGCGGGATCGTAGATTATCTCGCTGATTTCACCAGCCCAGCGGGACTCGTGGTGAATTGAGTCCTTCCAGAGGAGCCTAATGGAGTCGTTTTCAGTGTCATAGACGTGGACGTGGGAGTACTTGTTGTTGAAGAGGATCCTCCTGTCTTTCCGATAAACAGCAGGGGCATGAACCCAGCCGCCGAAGTATATGAACTCGTCAACTGTCTCGACCGCGTTGTACGTGTCGCCTCCGCTCGTGGGGCCCTTCCCAACAAGAGTGAAGTCGTAAACCTTCTCTTCCCCATCCTTCCTGGAGAAGTGGGCTTCCGCTTCAAATGAGAGGGTGTAGTAGAGGACGCCGTTGTGGTATCTAAGCCCAAATATTCCCCCACTCCCCCACTCCGGTCCGTAACGAGGGGGGAATCGATAGTCTCTGAGTAGGGGCACACTCACGTTCGTCACCTTTCTAAACTATCTCCCAAGAAGCTTTTAAGGTTAGAGGTGAAGTTACTCCATGAATCCCTACCGCGGACTGGCAATAATCTTCGGTTTCTACGCAACGGGGGAAGTGCTCAGTTCCGGTCTTGGCCTCCCCTTTCCCGGGAGCGTAGTAGGAATGCTGTTACTCTTAGGAGCCCTGCTTACAGGAATCTTAAGAATTGAATGGGTGGAGGAGGAAGCGGAGTTCCTGGTTAGAAATATGAGCGTCATGTTCATTCCCCCCGGAGTTGGAATAGTGACATACCTGGGGCTCATGAGGAGCCAATCGGTGCCGATATTCGTCGCATTGACACTGAGCTTCCTGATAACACTCCTCGTAACAGCGAAGACCGTTGAGTTACTCAGGAGGAGTTAAGAATGAACCCGCTCGGAATAACGCTCACCATCGTTGTTTTCTACATGTTCTCGGAACTCCACTCCAGGAAGAGGGCAGTGTACACGAACCCGGTTCTGCTGTCAATAGTTACGATAGCGGCGATACTAAACTTCGGCGGCTTTTCCTACGAGAGCTACATGGACAGTGCAATTATCCTTAAGTTCCTGCTCGGGCCGGCCGTCGTCAGCCTGGCCGTTCCGGTCTACAAGGGTAGAGAAACCATAAGGGCCTACGCGAGGGAGATAACGCTTGGGATAGCCTTCGGTGGAACGATTGCAATACTGAGCGCGTTCTACATCGCCGAATTCTTTGGGGGGAGTGAGGAGGTGCTTTTGAGCATAGCCCCCAAAAGCGTTACAACGGCCATAGCGATAGGCGTGAGTGAAAAGATAGGGGGGATCCCCGCTTTGACTGCCGTCCTGGTGATAATAACGGGACTCTTGGGCAACGCCTTTGCCCCCGAACTCCTGAACCTCCTGGGTGTGAAGGATAAGGTGGCGAGAGGCCTATCCACTGGAGTCAGTTCCCACGGTCTCGGAACTGCAAGAATAATCATGGAGGATGAATTAGCCGGGGCAGTTAGCGGACTGGCCATGGCACTTAACGGAGTATTCACGGCCCTAATCCTTCCCTACCTCATCGAGCTCATTAAATAGACATTCGCTTATCCTGAGACGTCCCTTCGTGTCCATGAAGAGCGTGAAGTCCCTCCTCGCAAGCCTGTCCTCAACTGGAGCGTGTTCAACCAAGAAAGCTATTATCTCCGCGGTGCTGTAAGGAACTTTAACCCCATAAACGTCGGCTTTTTTGAATAGCCTCTCGGGAACGTCGAATATGTCCTCACCCCGTTTCACAGGCAAAGAAATCCTTGAATTTATCTGTTCCCACAGAAGAAGAGTATTCTTTGCCTTTTCGATTTTCTCCATGGCCCTTCTCTCAAGTATGCTTATGTTGGCCCTGCTCGTGCCCAAAAGTTCAGCTATCTCACTCTGCTTCATGCCCTTGGCACGGAGCCGGAGAATCTTTATCTGCTGCTCCGTTAGGAAGCTCTTCGAAGACATTTTAAACACCAAAGTTTAACAGGGGAAAAAGATTAAAAATTTTCCGATGGGCCGCCGGATTGTGATCGCAAAACCTTTCCATGGTGCGTTCTATCTTCACTGGAACGGTCTTCACTGTTTCACCCTAATGAACGGAGCCCGCACTCAACGAGTTGAAACTAAGTAAAGCCAGAATTTTGTTCTCCAGAGAAGGAGGCGATGACATGTTCATAGAATTCTGGTGGTCCCGCGGCCCGGATTTGAACCGGGGACCTGCGGATCTACAGTCCGCCGCCGCTCCCAGGCTAGGCTACCGCGGGACCTCGATGCATACTGCCCCGGGCAGGTTTATAAATTTTTCTCTCCAGTAAAATGATGGTGGTTTGATGATAACCTACGACCCAATAACACTCGCCATGCCCCTCTCAAAAGTGATAGGGGAGTTTATACTGGAAAATGGCCGCCTACCGGAAGGGGACGAACTCAAAGGAATTATGCGGAGATTCGGCATTGAGGAAAGCTGCCTCGACAGAGGAATGATGGTATACAGAACAAAGTTCCTGGTTATCCTGGTATTCCGGGGCAGAGAGAACGTTGTAATTGATATAATCCCATCCACAGGCGAGCTCAGCGATGCACTGGAGGTCATAGCCTACAAAGACAAGAAACTCGGTGCCGTTGTAGTGGAGATAGTTCCCGCCAACGACCTCGAGTACGAAGGAAACATAGGGATAGAGCCCATAATCATTGACGAGAGAACACTTGAACTGGAGAGCAACCCCGTCTTAGGCCACTTCGAGGAGGACGAAAACGGAATCTCCCTCGTTATAGACCGCAAGACCTACGAGCGCTGGAAGAGCAGGGGCGACGTTCAAACCTGCCCCATCTGCGGCGGTGAGCTCGCCTGGGAGGGGGAGAAGGCCTACTGCTGGGACTGCGGCTACGGCTTGAGGGTAAAAGGTTAAGTACCAAGAGAAGGAACCATTCCCAGGGGAGTGTGATGATAGTAAAGTTTGACGTGTATTTCGATGGGGAGTACTGGTGTGCCAGAGGAATTAACGAGGATATTTTCACTCAGGGGAAAACCCTAGATGAGTTGATGGAAAACCTCCAGGAGGCTGTAGAGCTTCATTTCGAGGAGAATATCGAGAGAGGAGAGAAAATAATTGTCATGACGCTCTCGGAGTTCGAGGTGTCCAGAGTTGAGCAAACTTCATGATGAAATAGCCAAAGGAACCCTCAACGATATTCTGAACAAAGTCTCACTTTGGAACGGAATCCCCAAAGAGGAATTGATTGACATGCTAAAGAAGCTATGAGGTGGAACCATGAGCAGAGCAATCAAAGCCCAACTGGTGAAGTACTCCCGACTCGCCCATGAGAGAGGGCTTACAGCTGCATTTGGCGGAAACCTGAGCATCAGGAAGGGAAACCTCATCTTCATCAAGGCAACCGGGGCTGTAATGGACGACATGACCAGGGAGCAGGTGGCAGTTATAGACATGGGCGGAAGGCAGGTCTCCGGAGTGAGGCCGTCATCGGAGTACCGGCTTCACTTAGCGATTTACAGGCGTAGAAAAGACGTCATGGCAATAGCCCATCTGCATCCGCCCTACGCCATAGCGGTCTCGGCCCTGGTGAGCGAAGAACTGCCGATAATGACCCCCGAGGCGGAGATATACCTGAGGAGAATTCCAATAGCCCCGTTCAGACCCGCGGGAACCCAGGAATTAGCGGAAGTTGTGGCGGAGGCACTCCAGAACGTGGACGCAGCAGTAATGGAGCGGCACGGCATAGTCACCGTCGGAAGAACCCTGAGGGAAACCTTCTACAAGGCAGAGTTGGTGGAAGAGAGCGCGAAGCTCTGGTACCTCACGAGAAAAAGGTGAATTTTCTCAACCCCCCAAGAGAGACATCTTCTCATCTTTGCCTTTTAAACACAGGGAATGAGCGCAAAAAGAAAACGCTCACTTGACCTGCTCCAAAGCTCCAAGGACCTCCCAGATTATCGTCCTCGTATGCATCGGCATATTCGGGTCCTCACTTATCTCCTCCAGGATAGCTATGGCATCTGCAGCCCTAACGGCAGGCTCCTTACTTTCATCGAGAAGAACCTCTATGGCCTGCTCGGCGGCGCGTCTAATGTTCCTGGGAACGACCGTGTCCTGAACAACCTGCTCCTTGAGAACCTGCACGATCTGACCGATGAGCTCGCTCATTCCATCACCCCCTTTTCTAAAGAATTGTTACTAAAACCTCCCCGGCTTATCTTAATCTTTCCTAACTAAAAAACTTTTCGGTCAATGTCGAAATTAAAAGGAAGTTAGAACTCCACACCACGCCTCGCGAGGATTCCCCTCTGGTAGGGGTGCTTCACCTCCCCCATCTCCGTTACGTAGTCCGCTAACTCAAAGAGCTCCTCCGGGCAGTATCTTCCGGTAAGGACGAGTTCCGTGTGCGGGGCTTTGCTACCGATGAGCTTCCCAACTTCCTCAACATCGAGCATTTTGAAACCGAGGGCAACGCAGATTTCGTCAAGGATTACTAAGTCCCACTCTCCGCTTGAGACGACCTCTTTAGCGCGTTCCAAGGCTTTTTTAGCGGCCTCTATGTCGTCCGGTTCCGGTTTTCCGTGAACGAACTTCGGCAGACCAAAGGACTCTATGACAGCGCCGCATTCGGCTATCTTCTTCTGCTCGCCGTACACATTGGGTGCTTTCATGAACTGGAGGATAGTGACCTTTCCGCCGGAGCCGAGCATCCTAACGGCAAGGCCGAAGGCAGCGGTTGTCTTTCCCTTCCCGTTGCCTGTGTAGATGTGAACTAAGCCGAGCTTGTCTTTCCATGTCATGTGGGTTCACCGGATGGATATAATTGCCAGGGGTTTTAAAGGGTGTTGGATGAGATTTTAGTAATATCGTTAGAGAACCCGAACAAAAACAAAAGACTCAACTTAAGCACCCCGCATAAACTGACGAGAGAACAACGCAAGCAACTGGGTCCATATGTATATTCCAAGGCCCATCTCGATGGCATACGTCCAAATGGCGAATCTAGTTGAAAATACGACATATGGATCGGAAGTCACTAACGATGAAAGGTTAATGTACACGTACCCTAAAATACTATGTACTGATTCACTCGAGAGAAGTCCAAAAAGATCAACCATTTACACTAACGTTTTGAATTTCCAAATCTTTGACCGGTGGCTTGTTGTTGCTCTTACCCTCCCCAGAGAGTACGATCCGCGAAAAGTTCCCAACATTCCTGAAGCGTATTTTCTCGATATTGCCTGACAAGTTCTGAAATTTAATTCTAGATGTATCTTTCGCAATATTCTTAGACCTCTCTATTCCTTCGAGTATAAGAGATTCTACCTCCAATTCATTTACATGAACACTTTCCAATTTTACGTTTTCAAGCCGGATGTCTCCCAGCTTGGCGCATCTGACTGATAGAATAGTATTGACTTCAATATCCTGTAATGTCAAACCCCTATGGAGTGTGACATGTTCAAGTTCTATTTCTAAGATGAATATCATCCTCTGATGCTGGCAATATTTTGACTAGCGAGAACTCCTGAACGGAAGTACTAGAAACTTTAATACTGGAAGCGTTATCAATGATAACTCCCGCTATTTCAACCCTCTTTATGCCTATTCTTGGGTTTGACAGGATGAGCTCAAATGAGTCATCAAAATCTTCTCCAATAGCGAGCTCTTCCTCGTTTAGTGTTATATACGACGGGACTCTAGTTTCACCCAAGAGCCATTTATTTATAACGTTATCATTGATTTTGAGCATCTGCTTCCTCTCCAGGAATTAAAAAGTGCATGTTATCCCACAGCTAAAAGAATATAAATAATTTACCCATATAGTTATCCGGTGGTGAGGAGCTATCCCGGGTAAAATAGAGGTAATAGACAACACAAAAAAGCCTCTCGCTGAATATATAAAAAACGAACTACGAGAAAGCCAAAATGCTAAATTTGCTGTGGGCTACTTTTACCTCAGCGGATGGAACCTAATCGACGAAGGTGTACCCCCCACAGCACCCAAAGGCTTCTTGAGGCTAGTCATTGGTAATTCCCCTGATACAGGACTCGACATTTCAAAAGAAGAATTCAAACTACAACTTCTGGAAGAGGTTTCACACTACTCCAACTCAGATACCCTGGAGAAGCTCTATACTCTCTTGAAAGAAGAGATTGTGAAAATCAGGGCATATACTCAAGGAAAACTCCATTCTAAACTTTACCTGTTCAAGGAACCGGATAAAACCCTCGCCATAGTCGGCTCCTCTAACCTAACCAGTGCAGGATTGACTAGGAATAAAGAGCTGAATATTATGCTCCAAGATGTTGAGACAATACTCGAGTTAGACAAGTGGTTCGATGAACTCTGGGAGGAGAGTGAGGATATACAGGAGGAGATTTTACAGATAATAGAGACTGGAAAGAGGATGGGCAAAAACTTTGGAAAACTTGTGACTCCAAAACAGCTGTTCAAACTTCTCGTTTGGAAATGGTTTGATGGCATGATTGAACCAGTAGAAAAGAAAGATATCCTGGCTGAATTCCAACTGATAGGTGTTGTAAATGCCATTCGGATTATCTCTGAGTTTAGTGGTGTTATAATAGCCGACTCAGTTGGATTGGGAAAGAGCTTCATCGGGGCAACCATTATCGAAGAATATATTCGTGGGAAACTTTCAAATTGGGATCCCAATCGCTTTGGAATTGAAAAGGAAAGGAAAGCACTTCTGATATTGCCACCTTCTCTAATTCCCCAGTGGGAGTATCTCTTTGTCAGCGGTGAATACTTCTTTTCGAGAAGCGAAGGATTTTACCTAAAGCAGATCTCTTCAGACTCAGCCCGGTTCAAGAAGTATGCAATTTTCCACAAAACAAAGGGCAGAATCGGAGAAATAGCGTTTTTATCAATGGACAAATTCAGCACATACTCTCAAGAGGACATCGTGAACATGAAACTCAATTATGAGTATGACCTCATTCTGATAGACGAAGCTCACAGACTGAGAAACCGTGCAACCAAACGGTGGAGAAACGCGAGAATATTGAGATTTAAAGGTAAGTCATCCCAGTATCAGAATAAGTTCATACTGCTTACAGCAACTCCACTGAACAATACCATCTGGGATATCTACAACTTAATACGTGTGTTTTCAGATGATTTCTTTTCTGCATTTAAGTCCAGAGGAATAAATATTACCCAGTTATTCACACAATTCAGGGAAATTAAGAAAAAATGGAAAGAAGACCAATTGAAGTACGAAGCCCAACTACAAAGGATCGCCCAGGAGATAAAGAAAGAAATCCTGGATAATGTCATGATACTTCGTACAAGAAAGTACATTCTCCAGACGTTCGGGGAGGATGGAAAAATAAAAATTGGCGAGAGGGAGCTTATTTTCCAAGACCCAAAACCAGAGAGAATAACATACAAAGAGATAACGGGTGGTCCTTACCAGAGATACTGGGAATTCCTTAGAGTGCTTCCTGAATATTTTGAGAAACTCGAATTTGAGTATGTTAATCTTTATACTAGCGGATACATAGTACTTGGGAGTACCCCCGAGGAAACTACCCCCGAACATGCAGAAGAGGAGTTTATCAAGGTATCCCTGCCCTCAATATTAAAGCTTCTATTGGCAAAAAGGATAGAGAGCAGCATCTTCGCTTTTGAAAGAACCCTAAACAAGATGTACACCAAAAATCAACTTGTTTACACTACTCTCAAAAAATACCTCCCTAAACTAAAAGTTGCAAAAAATAACCGCGCTGAATTTGATAGGTATGTGCACTCCCTTGGAGAGGATCTTCTCCAGATCCTCGGAAAGGAGGATATCGAGTCAACTCTCCTTGAAGAGCTTGGAGAAGAAACTGAGACTTATAACACAAAGCTCAAGATGTTATCAACATTTGTAGAAAACGGTGCCCAGATCCAGCTTCCAGAGTTCAAAACTACCGATGAATTCCTGCAGTACATCCATAAAAAGCATCTAGAACAGACCCTCATTAGGGGAATAACAACCGTATCCACTAAGATAAAATCAGATATAACTGTGATGAAAGCCATTCTCTCCAAACTTGACGAGTTGAAGGTAAGAAAGCCCAATTCTAATGAACCAGAGGTATTGGATCACATAACCGAAGAAACAGAAAAAGTCCCGATATACGCATACTACGACCCAAAACTTGAGCGCCTCAAGGAAATCGCCAAAACCGAATTCCTGAGAAGGAAGTATATAATCTTCACCCAGTACAAGGATACTGCAAAGTACCTCTATGCCGCCCTGAAGCAATGGATACCCCACCAAGCAGTTTTACAGTACCTGGTACAGCAAGATGGAGAACTAAAAATCGGTTTAGTCACCGGAGAACTAGACGTTGAACAGAAAGAACGTATGATAAAACGTTTCGCCCCAATTGCAAACAATAGCAGAGATGTTGCTGAGACTCATGGGGAGATAGAGATATTAATCTCCACTGATTCCCTTAGTGAGGGCGTAAACCTCCAAGATGCAGATGCCGTTATTAACTACGACCTACCCTGGAATCCGATGGTGATAGTCCAGAGAGTGGGTAGAGTCAGCCGTATAGGGAATGAAAAAGAAGTCATAGTGAAGAATTTCTTCCCTGCGGATGAGATAGAGATAACCCTTGGTGTTCTTTCCAAGTTGAGAGAAAAGATAAAGGACATAACAATCCTCATAGGAAAGGAGTTCCAGATACTAAGCTCGGACGAAGATGTAAGCCTCGAAACTTTCGGCGAAAAATTGAAGAGCTTGGCTGAACTCAGCTTGAGCCAGTTGGAAGAAACCTCCCAGTCAGAGGAGTTCAAATTAATAAAGGGCGGCATCCCTAAGGATGTGGTAGAAGAATTTGAGCTGCTTGATTATATTCAAAATGAACTAGGGCTCACCAAGAAAGACTTCGAGGAAATAAAGCCTATACTCCACCTGACCCGTCCTGCATATACATTCCTGAACACAGGAAAGTTGTTTGGTATGGTTGAGATTAAAAGAGGAAAAAGAATTACCGGAAAGAAGATTCTTGTTGTAGAGGAAGACAGAGTATCCGAGCATGGATGCAGTGTACTAAAACAATTGTGGCGTGAGGACCACCCCCCACTAACCCCCAGCATACACGCACTTGAAAAGCACCTTACTGCCCTTCACAAGTATTCCAAAAATACATTACTAGCCAAGCATTCTAAAGGTGCTCCTCTTAGAGGTTTCCTTGCAGAACTTTATGGAATCCTTGAGCAGCATACCGTCCAGGCAATATTGACTAAGGAGACAACTCCAGATAGAGTCCAACTGGCAAAGTCATACCTCTCAATGGCCGAGTTATCCCCTTCAGAGATCAAAGAATTTCGTGAACACCTTCTAAAAACTGGAGGACTCAAAATGAGGGGCAAAAAAACCGTTCTAGCGGACTTTCCAAAGCTGGTAGAGGGAATTATAAGCTACTTTGGCAAGTTTCACTCTAACATTACGGACAAACATATCCACTATAAGGTGGTTGGATGGTGGTGGTAATGAGTGGTAAAAAGAAGCTTGGATGGAATGATTTTCTTGAATACGAGCTCCTTAAAGACAAACTTGATGCCATAGGATACCCTCAACTTGAGAGCGTTAAGCAAGTTTGGCAAACTTGGTACATGAAATATAAAGAAAAAGATATCCCTGCCGGAGACGAGATATGGTTTCGCTTGAGACTTCTAGAGATTGATCCCATTGAAGACAAAGATGACATATTAATAATAAAGAAGTGCGAAGGTAACCACCGGGACTGTGTTAATTATCTTAAAATACTTCTAGAAAAGGGACGTAAAACTACAGGTTTAGTGGATCCTGAGGAGGAATACAGTGAGCTCATGGGTAATATCCAATTGGCATCAAAGGAAGAACTAAACATAACCAGCTTGCCAGGACGACCCAGGTATGCCATTGTTTTCTCAAACAGAGGGATAACATTTATTGGCCCATCACCAGTACGTGACCCCGATGCAATTATTAAATCTCCGGATAAGATTACAGAGGCATTCAAAAAGAAACTTAAGAGCCTAACACGGTCTCTAAATAAGCCAAGTAAGTTCGTAGTTGTTCCACTGAACAAATTAACCGAGGACCGTGAAATAGTGGAATACTATTTCCCAACAGTTTGGAAAGCCATATTTGACAGAAGGGACATCATAGAGGACTTCTTCCAGCTCTTTAGACTCGCCCGGAGTTACCTGTATGACCTCTATAAAAACCACGAGATCACAGGCATAACTGACGACAGAGAAATCGGATACTTCATAGATGAGCTTATGCTTCAGCTCCTGATCGTCTGGTACCTCCAATCCAAAGGATTCCTCCCAGAGGGACGTGAAAAACCGTACCTCATTGAAAAGTTCCTCGAAGTAAAGGACAAGGGGGAGTACTCCTATTTTGAGTTTCTGAAAAGGTTATTCAAGGTCATGATGGGCAATGACGAAGAGTGTGCCATTAATGATGAAAACACATTTGCAGAATGCCCGGACCTAGGTAGAGTATTCATAACCGGCCCGGCCCCGTTTCTAACGTCAATTGAAAAGCTCGATCAGGTGAAGATACCAAACAAGGCTTTTTACTTCTCAACCCCCAAGGGACTGAAAAAGGGGCCGGATTATCTAGTAACTGAAAAACCCAAGAATTTAAAAGAAAAAATGAGAGAGCTGGGGGAGGAAGGAGTCCCAGTACTTGCGATTTTTGAGAGCAGAGACTGGACATCAGAGGGCGCCGAAGGAGAAATTGACAGGTACGTTATAGGTGCCATATTCGAGAAACTCCTTGATCCAGAGGCCAGAAAAGGCCGCGGGGCATACTACACTCCTGAAGAGATAACTAAATACATCGCAGAGAACACCATTAATCCATACTTGATTGACAGGCTGAACGAAGAGTTTGAAACCGAATACAAGACACTGGATGACTTCTTTAACGAGGATTGGAAAAGAAATGGAACAGACAAAAGCCAGAAAGAGAGGCAGTACATACTCTTGTTCAACGAGTTGAGGAACCTAAAGATCATAGATCCCGCGGTTGGCAGTGGCCACTTTCTTGAGAGCGCCATTGAAGTACTGGTTGACATTTACAAACAAATACGGAATGCGGTTATCGACTACGGATTTAACGAATCAGAGTTCGCCATAACCACTGTTGACAGAAATGGCGAACTCGTAAAGGTTCCCATAACTGAACTTAAAGCCGGCGATGAGTTCAAGCTGAAGATTATGTTTTACATAATAATCTCCAGCAACATATACGGAGTTGACATTGATCCAAGGGCAGTCAGCCTAACCAGGGCCAGGCTTTTCCTGACATTGGCGGAGAGCTTCGATCCAACCGGTGTGTACATTAGGTTCCCCAACGTTCACTTCAACATACGGCCCGGCAACAGTTTAATAGGGTTCATCACGGTCGAGGAGCTATACTCGCTTCTAACAAAGGAAGAGAAAGGTAAATTGGATAAATGGCTTACTTTCAGTAAGCCTGCATCCAAGACTGGATCCCCAAAGGTCAACCTGTCTCTCCAAGGAGATACGAAAGATTACATAGAACGTATAGAGGAAAAACTCAAGAATGAGCCTGAATTTGCTGATGGCCGGAGCGTGGTGAATGAACTGAGAAAGCTGAAGGTAAGCCTGAACACCCAGCTCACCAAGGAGCTCTTTAAACGCTTCTTAAGACTAAAGAGCAAGTTAATGAGAATACTCCTAGTCTCATTGGACACCAAATATGCACAGGAAATAATCAAGCTACTTGATGAGATGACCAACGCAGTAAACTATAACCTCAACCAGGAACTAGCAGAGAGCATAGTAGAGTCACTGAAAGATACGATCAAAATGAACGTGGAAGACCTTAAGGGGCAGTTAGATGACCTCTCAAAGATCGGCTCCTTCCACTGGCCCTGGGAGTTCCCTGAGGTGTTTATGAGGGAAAACCCCGGGTTCGACATAGTTATAGGGAACCCTCCCTACATTGCATCGGCAGGTAGGACAGGGATTAGTGCGAGTATTGACAGCGAACTTAAAGAGTTACTTAACTTGTTATATTCTACAGCAAAAGGACAGTATGATATTTTTGGAATTTTTGTTGAAAGGGGTCTCGCAATCACAAGGAAGGAGGGACACTTTGGCTTCATCCTTCCAGATTCTATATTGGTCAGAGAACACCATATGCACCTGAGAGAATTTATATTGAAAAATTCTAGGATAAAGACCATAGTGCAACTAGGAAAAGCCTTTGAAAATGCAGAGACAACAAACGCAATCATACTGTTAAAACGTACCAATGTTCAAGATTCCTACAAGTTCTTCGGAATATACTGTCCACTAAAATACCCCGAGAATATTAAATTGTTAAATCAAATTGACCAAGAGCTCACTGCTCAAGGAAAGCTCCAGCAGTATATACGGACAATTGACACCAAGAATATAGAAAGAATGCCAAAATTAGAATTCTTGATAAACGCATCCAGTACAACATTTAAAATATTGTCTTACTTGTTATCGCCCGCGTTTTACAGGTTGTCAGATGTCGCTAAAGTGTTCAGAGGGGAGGAGATCGGGAAACGGGCTCAAGTGCTCTTTGATGAACACGTTAAAAACACAGAACCGATATTGGCTGGA
>Ga0256833_1001633_pt1 | contig 16353 bp, 23 predicted proteins | sample 356284metaG_FD_190535 | JGI IMG/M metagenome (GOLD analysis project Ga0256833, IMG submission 190535) | Hydrothermal vent microbial communities from Mid Atlantic Ridge, Atlantic Ocean - 356-284 | ecosystem: Environmental > Aquatic > Marine > Hydrothermal vents | place: Atlantic Ocean: Mid...
CTATCTCAATGGTCCCGATTATTTAGCATTAGTATTAACCACGTTAGTGTTGGTGGGAACGGACCTCAATATCAGGTCATTAACGGTCCACTGGAGGTGTCATGCTCGTTTTGTGGCCGGAAATATATAGTACTCGCAACTTCTAATACCTCTAATCAAGATGATGATTTTATTAATAACATCCTAGAACATCTAGACTTTGAAGATTGGAAGATGATAGCACAGGAATTAAGGAGATATAGAATAGACCCTCAGGATTTGTTCTATAACGTACATGCTATAGTGATACCAAAGGGATTTGCCAATAGTGCTAGAAGACGGTTTTCATACAAGTATGAGATACATATACTATTTAACTCGCAGGGACAAAACTTTTATTTAAGTGCATATCGCAATAATAGTACGGGAAAAATTATAGGTAAGCACATTGAAAAGATACTTTAAAGGTGTCCTTAATGGAAGCAATCACTTCCAATGCTCAAAAACATGAGATGTTCGCAGACAAGATTTCCAAGTTGTCTCAACTAGTAGGGGCCCTCAAAGAGGAGAATAAACCAATCCTTACAGTTAGGGACCTAATCCTGATCCTCTTATATGCCCAAAAATCAAAGCCTATCCAAAGCAGGATTATGCTATTCAAAGAAACCTTTCTTCTCTACAATGAAGTCTTGCAGAGGTATAAAGGACAACTAATAGTACAAGATCCTAAGTTTTTTGGCTATAAATATGGACCTTACAGTTACGAGATTGCAGAAGCCTTGAAACAGCTCCACTGGAGTGGTCTAATTAGTATAGAAGGGAAGAAAAACACCAGGAGAGAGACATTTCGGTTAACCAAACGCGGCCTTGAAGAGGCTGAGAAAATATTTGAAAGACTACCCCCTACGCTCCAAGAGGAGATAACAAAAATGAGGATAGGGTGGGATCAATTAGGGATAGATGGAATTCTACGATATGTATATGCAAAATACGAAGATTACACCGACAAGTCTGAAATAAAAGACAAGTATAAATGGGTGATTTGGGGAGGCAGGGGATAATGAGTATCCAAGTAAAGTTGAACTCCATAGATGATTCAGATAAATACCTATATCGAGCCCGAAACATAAAAATTAAACCCAGTACCTCCACAACAATAGAAACACCCATCCGTGCAGTCACAAACACTGAAATGAATGCTAAGGCCTCAATTCCCGTAGAACTCCCAATTTTTGCAGATGTTGGTGTGGTGGAAATAAAATTAACAACTGGAAAACGCCGTAATATTGCATCATTTCTCCGAAAGAACTCTTCCTACAATAGTGTGAGAGATACTGCATACTATAATCTTCAGAGAATGGCGTATTTTCCGTTGAATCTCGTACTGATTCAGCCTTCTAGTTCTGCTATTTCAGATCTCCATAAAGCAGGTAAAGTATCCAGCTTTCTTAGAATGGCAATTGACCTACAGCTCAGAGATTTAGGACTCAATATAGTCACTATTCCCTGGTTGAATCTTCCTCCTGACGAGTTCATCAAAATATGGAAACTGTATAGAGATGCCCTTCCTGATAACATTGAAGTCGTGCCTACTCTCAAACTATTAGAAACAGATTCTCTTGAGGGATATCTCCATGCTCTTAGCCAGTATATAGATCAGGTCAAGTTCATCATGATTCCGTATAGAAAAATTGAAACAAATAAACCAAGTTATGACACTCTATGGAGATATTTACATGACAAAGATATCGCTACTATCCTAATTGATGTGAAACGAGACGAGGCTTCTAACATTGTCCCAAGAGCTTCCTCATTCCACTATGCAGAGTTTATAATGGGAGACATTACTGCCTTAGAGGTCCCTATGGGCGGAGGGGGTAAGAAACCTGACGATAAAAAGAAAAGGATAGAAAATCCTCCGGTAGAAACTAAATTGAAGTTCTTTGATAAAGACAAACTTACAGTCGAAACTCTATCAAATTTAATTCATGAAAAATCCGATTGGGCAGAAGACATTCTGACTACACTAAACGAAGAACCTTTTGTCCGAGATGCTCTTGAAAATTATTATGAAGCTCAAACAGAGCCTAAGAAGCTGAATATATTGAAAGCTATTTCTAAGGTACATGAGTTCATAGAAAGCCGTCAGGAGTTCAAGATTTCTCAAAAATACATCAAACAGACAGACTCAATAGATTACATAAAAGAGAAAGAAGCCCTCAGAAAGATATTCCTAGGACAGAGGACGCTATTTTAATCCCGTGATTTTTAAACATGATAGTTTTACTGAAAACTTTGTGTTCATGATTCCCCTTTAGATAGGACATACATAATCCCAAGAAGTCCTATAACTAGTGCTATTGGCTTCCAAGGAGTCAAAGTTTCTGGAGTTTCTAATTTCAAATTAACTCCAGATCCATCACTTTTGATTTCGTATGGAATACCATACTTACTAAGAATCTCCCCAAGCTCGTCAGCCGCCGAAGTTCTATACCTCTCATCCAGATGCTCTAAGTAGTCTCGCGAAACTTCTATTTCTGCCTCCAAATGTCCATCCTCAAATCCCCTCACATGCATCTCCCATGGATGATCTAATTTCTTAACAAGACCAAAAACTTGTCCGGGTTTAACAACCTGCAGAAGAGTATCCTCAAAACCCTCCTCACGCAATATTCGTTCCACCTGCATCAAATCAGCTAATACCTTAACTCTGTCCATTGCAAAATCACCACACAAAATGTGACATTATCCCTTAAATAAATTACGTACGTAATTATTGCCCTTGCCTCTCGTGTTCTAATTTTACTCTGCCCACGCGACTTCGACGTCAGAAGGACCCTCGCGACCAGTAAGCCATCAATGAAACAGCCGTCGAGCTGTAAACAAGCGTAAACAACGGTAAACCCTATAAGCACAAATAAGATATTGTCATACATAAGCAGCGATAAGCTCACATATTTCCTCAAGAGAGAATAATCCAAACTGAGGTGGGCCAATGGAAACCAAAGAACCCCTGGCAAAGTTTCACGCGAATATAAACGTAAAGGGTCAGCTTGTAATCCCAAAGAAAGATCGTGAGGTATTAGGTCTAGAGAGAGACGATGTTGTAGAGATAATAGTCAGAACAATCGAGCGTGAAGATTCTAGGCTCAGGATTCTTGGCAGTGCATATGTTGTTGTGAAGCTCAGTTCGCGCGGTTTAATCACGATTCCCGAGGAAATTCGAAAAGCTCTGAACATAACTCCAAACACGGTACTCGAAGTCCTAGTTATCGGATTTCACAAGTTTAACGAGTTAATCACTGAGAAAGGCAAGACTATTCTCACTCAACTGAACTCTAGACCTTTCAGAATCATAACCCCTGACGAGGAAGAAAAACTACTCAAAAAATCCACTGCTTATTATTCATATTCTATTTCTAAGAGTTAGTTATATACATATCTATCTATTTTGTGAGAGAGAAAGACAACAAGAGATTTTGGCTTTTAGCGGTAGAGAATGGCCTCAATTTTTGGCTTAGAATCATGTATAACAAAACTTGCGCTGTTTATCACAGAGCTTGATAATCATGGTGAATTTTGTATAACAAAATTCTGATTTCTGAACAATGTTCACGCGAGTATGAATAATTCTTACTCAGTATGAACACTCGCACAAGAATAGAAGCGAAAGGATTTTATAGTTTGGTATGAATATTTCTTACGTAAGAATTATTCATACGATGATGACCATGCCACGCCCGAGAAAGTATGACGAACCTACAAAGAGAATCGAGTTCTGGATCCCCTGGAGCATATACGAAGAATGGGAAGCCGCAAGAAACGGAGAACCCTGGTCTGAGTTTTTTATGGAGATTTGGGAGATAGCAAAGCCCGTTTTAATGAAGGAGGAATGAGGTCATGAAATACACCGGGCCGAGAACTGGAACAGGAAGGCCAAGAAAATGGAATGAACCAACTGAGCTTATAGCCCTGAGGTTACCTCTTTCAACTCTCAGGAAAATTGACGAAATGACTCGGCCCGGTGTTTCGAGGACTGATGTCATAGTATCTCTCGTAGAGTCTGCCTCCAATGTCGAAATCGCCAAACTCCTTCTTCACATCCAGAAACTGGAGCGGGAAAACCAACTACTAAAGAAGGAAAAACAGGCCCTTCTCGAAGAGCGCGAGAAACTCCTCACCAGAATCGAAAAGCTTGAGCTTGAGAACCAGGCTCTCAAGCAGGGCCGCTCCGTGAGGTCATACCAGGACGCGCTCAAGCTCAAGGAGCTGGCCAAGAACGCCCGCGAGGGCGTCAGCTGGAAGGCCCTCTGTGCTGAGGTCCTTGGCCTCCGTGATGAGGGCAAGATCAAGGACCTTATGAAGCTGGCCTTTGTCGTCAGGAAGAACGAGCGCAACGCCTGGCCGAGCAAGTTCTACCCCAAAGACATCGCCATAGAGTTCCATGGTTGGGTTCTCAAGAGGCCTGATGCGAAAGTGGCAGACATTATTGACTACGTCCTCTACCGCGAGGACACGCTGAAGGCTGCGAAGGGCCTGGCCGTGGGGGAGGCCGCAAAGGAGGAGGTCCCTGAAGTCAAGCCGCTCAAGACAGGAGTGGAGGCTGAGCGCTGGATTCAGATGTTCTTTGAGGTCGTTAAGGGGGAGTACATGAGCCTGCTTAAGCAAAGGCAGGGCAATCGGGCAAAAGAGCTCCTTGAGAAGGATCTCCCGCCGAAGCTGGAGCGGGTTCTCCAAGACGTTGACCCGGCTGAGTGGCGGAGGGCTGTTCTGGCGGTGCTTGATGCTATGAGTGCCAGGGCGGAGGCGGAGGGCGACGAGAAGCTTGAAACTTTCGTTTCTAACCTCCGGCGCGTTGCTCTGCGCGCCCTGAATGAGTTTTCACGCGCACCAATCCTGGAGGTGACGTCCGATGTCTGAGGTCGCTGAGTTTTGGGCTTGGGTTGCTTCGGAAGTGAAGCAGGCCCGCCCTTCAGAAAGCATTGGGGACGTGGTAGCGTGGCTGGAAAACGAGAAGCGGAGGGCGGAGGAGGCTAGGTTTTCGTTTTCGCTTCGCAACGAGCCCCTCAAACTTGCCTACGAGGAGGGGCGGCTGGAGGTCATCAACGAAGTCTTGAGAAGGCTCAGGAGGGTTGGGGGATGACCACGTTCTCAACCACGGTTGACGGAAAGCTCGTCACGATTGTTGTGAAGGAGCGCTTCAACCCATATGGCTCGGAGTATGTGCAGGAGTTCATGCTGAAGGAGAATGGCTCCTGGAAGAAGATCACAGCCGGCCAGGCGTTCAGCATGCTCAGGAAGGCCCTGGAGCAGGGTAACACGATCGAGTATGTCTACAGCGGGTACGATGCCTATGCTGACGACTATGTCGAGTTCATTGAACCGATCCAGACTCTTGACAAGCTCCTGGAGGTCTGGTACGTATGAAAGAACTCGGTAGTATGGTGATTAGTGGGGACTTCCTGGACAATCACATGATGGGCGACCTTGAGGATGAGATATGGCAGTGGCTGAATGAGGAGTTTGGAGTATTCCAGGGCGACATGGAGTTCAGAGGTTTGGCCTTGAAGATAACATTGATCCAGGAGGGTCGCTCATGAGGGATTGGTCTGCTCTCCGCGTGCGCGCTCTTGAGCTTGCTCGCAGGGGTTGGGTCAGCCCGTCAGAGCCTGCCCGCGAACTGCACATTGACGTTAAGGATGCTCAGGCCCTGCTTGACGACCTGGCCAGGCGCGGCCTTGTCTTCAGGGATGGGCCGCTCGCGATTGCGAGGGAGGGAGCGATATGATTTCCCGCATTGAGGTTGATGCTAGGCTTTTGGAGGCAAAGTACAGGGTTCGGGAGGGAGACATTGAGAAGGCAATCGAGAGCTTGACTGAGTTGATTAGAGAACTTGTCGATGAGGTTGAAGAACTCAGGAGGGTGGCCTCATGACTTTCCAGACTGCTCTTGAACTTTTTTCAGAGAACGAGAGAAGAGAAAGGCAGAGGATTCTGGCCGCGGCGAGGGGCTTGAAGAAGCACGTTGAAGCGTACAAGAAGACATACAGGAAGGACATCATGAGGGAAGTCATCAGCGTTCTCCTCGGAGGTGAGAGTTGATGAGGAAGCAGATTCTTGCTCGGCATTCTCGTAATTTTTCGAGGCCGAAGCCTGTGAGGGGGCTCGCTAGAGTCTTCAGGTTCATTGATGAGGAAGTTCAGCCTCGTGACCCGTTCCTCGCCGAAGAGCTTAGGAGGCAGCTCAGGGATTTTGAGAACAGGCTGAATCTCTCGGCAGTTATGAGGCTCGCTTACCCACGAGGGCTTATTATGTACGATATTGACTCAGTCGCATTTAAGCTCCTCACTCAGGACGGGCAGTTCAGGGGGATTAGGCCCTTCGGCGCTTTTGAGTTGAAGTGGAAGAGCGAGCGAACCTTAGAGGAGGAGGGAATTCCGGTGAATGGTATACAGTATCAGGCTTTGGAGTTGTTCTCTGAATCTTATGGACTTCCGCTTTATTATCTCGTCAATATAGCGTGGAAGAAGGTTGCGTTCTGGCGGGTGGGGAGTGTGGGTGTTCGTTATGCTCGATTGAAGGAGGGGTTTGCGAGGGATCTTTACGCGGTTGTGCCTTGGGAGCAGGTGAAACTCGTGAATCCCACAACATTGCCGAAGAAAATTCCTGAACTGATAGGGAGGTGACGGGGCGTGGCTAAGTTCGTGAAGGTTGCAAGTGTGTCGGGAGGCAAAGATTCGACAGCGATGCTTATCCTCCTCAAGGAGCAGAATGTTAAGCTTGACTATGTCGTGTATCTCAACACGGGGATTGAATTCCCACAAATGGTTCAATTTGTCCGCAAGAAATTGACCCCTTGGGTCAAGGAGAATTTTGGCATTGAGATAACAGAAATACACCCAAAAGAACCCTTTGCACTCCAAGTGAAAAAACATGGGGTGCCCTTTGCTCCCGCTGGTAGGTGGTGTTGTAGGACTATAAAAAAGGAGCCTTTTTACCTGTGGCTTAAAGAACAGGGCATCCGCTACCTTGACCTCTACCTTGGCTATTCAGCCGACGAGCCGGAGCGGTTCTGGAACGCAAGAAAGCAAGTTAAATCCTACGCTCGCAAGTTCGGCGTCAAAATCGTTCGTTTATATGCTCCTCTCTTTGATGCTGGTATAACAGAAGAAGAAGCCTTAAGGTTAACAAAGAAGCATGGTCTTTACAACGAGTTGTACAACTACTTTAGGCGGACAGGTTGTTACCTCTGCCCGTATCAGAGCCTCGACGACTGGAGGGCTCTGTTCTGGAACTTCCCTAAGCTCTTCAATGCCGCAAAGACGCTCGAAGAGATGAGCCTCAAGAGGCATGGAAAAAGCTTCAGGAGGGATTATACGCTCGCAGAACTTGAGATGAGGTTCAGGTTGGAGAAGAGGCAGACAAAGATAGAGGAATATGTGGCGACTTGAGGGGGTGACGGGGCGTGGCAAGGAGTTTGATTTGGGCAATGAATGTGATTAAGGAGCTGTGGTGGCTTCATGTCAGGATTATTGGGTACTCAGACATTTACTCAAAGAGGAACACTACCGTTATCGTGAAGCCTTTTGAAGAAGTCAACTACATAGCTGAGATTTATCCAAAGTTCAAGAAGGAGTTCAGCGATATACCTGAACCTGAAGAGCCGGCTTTAGTGGTAGATTCTCTTGGGAAGTATAAGTTGCTAATATGGACCCCTGATGGAAATGAATACATAGAGGGCCATGTGTCTGATAATGACGGGTTTTGGCTTGCAGAGGCAATAGTGGATGTTCTCAGAAAACTCGAAGGAGCGTGATGGCCGTGAGTGAGGTTGTCGCTCCGGTTTTTCTCCCGGAGGCAGTTGAAGAGGCCCGCGCGGATGGCAATGAATGGTTCCTTCAGGTGGAGCTGTACGGCATCTTCGCCCTCGGCGTCATGGACAGGTGGGTTTCACGGAGGAAGCTGGCGAAGCTGATATGTGAACTGGCGCGGAGGGATTTCAGGGTCAGGCGCTCAATTGACCTTACTGAGCGAGAGTGCTATGAGAACGTCCTCGACATCATCACGGCCCCACTTTACCTCGCTGAGGCTTTCGAGTACAAGAGGAGCATAGTCAGGCTTTCGGATACGGGCGAGGTGATTTTTAACGAGCTCATGAACTCACTCTCTCCCGAGCGCTTCTTTGAGCTGAGAAGGAAAGTGGTTGAGATATGGGGAGGTCAGGGGGTGGAGTGATGATGGGGTCACAGTTGTGCCTTAATTTTTCTGGATATTTCTTTGGCCTGCAGGCAAGGTTGTTCAGTGGGTTGTTTAAAAACATGAAATCCATACTTCCCCTTAGTGCCTACAGACTTGAGGAGAAAAACGCCCTCGCTAGCCTTCTTTTCCATCCCATTATAGGACTTATGAAAACAACTTTTCCGGGGTGAAAACATGACTTCATGGTTGGACAAAGCATTTGAGTATGGTATCTTCAGGGGTAACAGGATCGCGTATGAGAATGTTCTGGACAAACTGAAGTTTGAGCATGAGGGCCGGTTGTTCATTGGCAATCTCAAGAAGTTCAAGGAAGAGGTGGCCAGAGCGAGTGGCATTTCAGAGCGCCAGGTTCACAACATCATTCAGAACCTCCGCGAGAAGGGAGTGCTGGAAGCCGTTATAATAGACAACAAGGAGTACCTTGTCCTTTCAAAAACATTCGGTTCTCGCCTTGTCAAGATGGGCCGGAATTATTGGGACTGGCTGAGGTGAAGCCCATGACCGCAGTGTTTATTTCCTCACGGGCAGTACTCCAGCATAAAACCAAGTGTGGCTACACATGGCTAAGTGTGGCCACACTACAGGGGGCTTGGAGATGGCTAAAAAACGCAAGAGAAGGGTTAGGGAGCCTGTTCACATTACACTCGACCCGATTGTGCTCCAAGCGATTGACCAAGTGGCCTGTAACAGGAGCCGTTTCATCGAGGAGGCGGTTGTTATGAGGCTTTCGCACGAGAACTTGCTTTCTAGAGAAGTGCAGACGATTTTGGCGGGCCGGGCGGGATTCGAACCCGCGGCCACGGGGTTAAAAGCCCCGCGCTCTAACCAGGCTGAGCTACCGGCCCATCCCGAGGTGATAACCGGGAAAGCCCTTATAAGCTTTGCTCTTTACCCAGAAATGACCACTAACAATTATAAGGCACTCCGTCTAACGACCCATCTAGGTGTCGTTTATGGGGGATCATCACCTTTTTGATTTGTCCGACTACAAGGTTTTAATTCCAAAGAAACCGGACATCCACTACCTTTACATAGAGATAACCAACCGCTGTAACCTCAGGTGTGAGATGTGCTTCAAACAGTACTGGGACGACCCTGAGGGGGACATGGACTGGGAGCTTTTCCTCAAAATCCTCGATGAGGCTGAAGAGCTTCCGGAGCTTGAGATGATTTACTTCGGTGGAATTGGGGAACCCACTGTTCACCCGCGCTTCATGGACATGGCCAGGGAGGTCAAGAGGCGCGGTTTTGCCCTTGGAATAAGCACCAACGGCTTCCTTCTAACGGATAAAAGAATAGAGGAGCTTGTAAAACTTGGCTTGGATTTAATTTACTTCTCCATTGACTCTGTACCGACCCAGCCAGTTGACATCGGGCACATAAAACCGGACTACACCAGCTCCCGCATAATGAAGATTCAGGAGGTCAAGAAGGAACTTGGAAGCGACGTTCCCCACATTGGCGTTGAGGTAGTGGCAACAAAGGAAAACTACAAGGAACTGCCGGAAATAGCGCACTACGTTGGATCACTTGGCGTTGATACGCTCCTGATCTCAAACCTGATTCCAATAACCAAGGAGCACGCCGGGCTAATCGTTTATGACGGGAGCGTCGATATGAAGCCCATCGTCGACAAGCTGGAAGCAATTTACCACGGCTACCTGCACAAAATAGCAGAGTTCTCCCTAAGAACCGAGCGTAAGTGCGAGTTCGTCGATAAAAAGGTCGCCGTCGTCAGGTGGGACGGTGAAGTTGCCCCCTGCTACCGCTTCCTGCACACGTATCCTGAGATAGTGCTCGGGCGAGAGAAAAAGGTTTACGCCCACTCCTTCGGAAACGTCAGGGAGAGAAGCCTCGCTGAAATATGGACGAGCAGAGAATACAGCTGGTTTCGCTACGTGGTTAAAAACGCCCTCTATCCCAGCTGTACCGATTGCCCTCTTAACGAGTCCTGCTCCTTCGTTCAGGACACCAACTACGACTGCTGGGGAAACGCTCCAAGCTGTGCCGACTGTCTCTGGGCAAGGCGTATAGTCCTCTGCCCGATTCCCGAGAAGGGCATGAAGGGCTTCTGGTAGGGAGTTAAACAAAAAGACTTAACTTGTTCATTTATGCTCCTTCTTTTGCTTTCGTCAAATTTATTAGCACTGATGTACAAAAATGATTCGCACAACAGCTGGAGGCATCGAAGTATGTACGCCTACTGGGGGAAGATTTTGAGGGTGAACCTGACGGATGGAACCATAAAAGAAGAGCACTTCGACGAAAAGTTTGCCAAGAAGTGGCTTGGAACGAGGGGATTCGGCATCTACTATCTCCTCAAGGAGATGGACCCGACCGTTGACCCCTTCAGCCCTGAGAACAAGATGATTTTCGCCACCGGCCCGCTGACCGGAACGACGGCACCAACCGGCGGAAGGTACATGGTGATAACCAAGAGCCCGCTGACGGGCTATATTGCAATGGCCAACTCGGGCGGATTCTTCGGAGCCGAGCTCAAGTTCGCGGGCTGGGACGCTGTTATAGTTGAAGGAAAGGCAGACCACCCGGTTTACATTTACATCAACGACGAGAGCGTCGAGATTCGCGATGCCAGTCACCTATGGGGCAAGACCTCAAGCGAGACCGAGGAGGCCCTCAAGGAGGAAATCGGTGACAAGAGAATACGTGCCGCACTCATAGGCCCCGCTGGAGAAAACCTCGTTCGTTTTGCCGCGGTAATGAACGACGAGCACAGGGCCGCCGGAAGGGGTGGCGTTGGTGCAGTGATGGGAAGCAAGAAGCTCAAAGCCATAGTCGTCCGCGGACACAAGCGCGTTGAGGTAGCTGACAGGGCCAAGTTTACCTCCGTTGTCAAGGAGAAGACAGACAAGCTCAGAAACGACCCGACCGCAGGTGGAGGACTGCCCAAGTACGGGACAGCTGTTCTCGTCAACATAATCAACCAGAACGGCCTCTATCCAACGAGGAACTTCCAGTACAGCCAGTTCGAATACGCCGAAGAGCAGAGCGGTGAGGCGATGGCAGCGAAGTACCTCATCAGGAACAAGCCATGCTACGCCTGCCCGATCGGCTGTGGAAGGGTAAACAAGCTCCCGACCCTAGGGATAACCGAAGGACCGGAGTACGAGAGCATCTGGGCCCTTGGTGCCCATAACGGAATAAACGACCTGGCCAGTATTATAGAGGCCAACCACCTGGCTGACGAATACGGCATGGACACCATCAGCCTCGGCGGAACGCTCGCAACTGCCATGGAACTCTACGAGAAAGGCCTTCTCAAGCAGGAGGACCTTGGGGAGGAGGCTCCGCCCTTCAGATGGGGTAACACAGAGGTGCTCCACTACTACATTGAGAAGATTGCCAAGCGCGAGGGCTTCGGCGACAAGTTGGCCGAGGGAGGCTACCGTTTAGCCGAAATGTACAACGGTGTCGAGTACTTCATGGGTGTCAAGAAGCAGGAGCTTCCAGCGTACGATCCGAGAGGAGCAGAGGGACACGGTCTCGGTTACGCCACCAACAACCGTGGCGGCTGTCACATCAAGCAGTACATGATAAGCCCCGAGATACTTGGTTACCCGTACAAGATGGATCCGCACGATATAAGCGACGAGAAGGTCAAGATGGTCATACTCTTCCAGGACCTGACCGCTTTAATTGATGCGGCTGGACTGTGTGTGTTCACTACCTTTGGTCTTGGTGCCGATGATTACCGTGACATGCTGAACGCTGCTCTGGGTTGGGACCTCTCAACCGAGGAGTACCTCAAGATAGGCGAGCGCATCTGGAACGCCGAGAGGCTTTTCAACCTACGCGCTGGACTCGACCCACTCAAGGAGGATACCCTACCGAAGAGGCTCCTCGAGGAGCCCGTCAGGAACGGGCCGAACAAGGGGCACGTGGTGAGATTGAGGGAAATGTTGCCTAGATACTACAAGTTCAGAGGCTGGACTGAAGATGGAAGGATTCCCGAGGAGAAGCTCAAGGAACTGGGTCTTGAAGAGATTTGATTTTGTAATTTTTCCAATTTATTGATATTTTAGTTCATTAATGAATTTTCATGAACTTTATAGAAAACTTTATAAATTTTAATGTATCACCAATATCGAGAATGCATCTTTATGTGCTATGAAAAGAGGTGTTGGGCATGAAAGGATTGAAAGTTGTATTGCTTGCCCTCTTCGTTGTTGGTTTGATGATGGGCTTTGCAGCGGCAACGCCAGTACCCCCTAAACAACTCGCGGTAATCAAATCTAAACCAAAGGACTATGGACTTCTAACTCCGCAGCTCGTTAAATTAATAATGAACAATCCAAACATGGACAAAACTTACAGTGCAATACTAATGTTCAAATCCCAGAGTGAAAAGAACCAGGCTGTAATGCTCTTGAGGATGATAGGTGCAAAGATAGAGTACAATTATCATGCAATCCCTGCCATTGCCGTTAAGATGAAAGCCTACGATCTTCTGGTTCTTGGAGGATTGGTTATCGATCCCAACTTCATAAGAATAAATGGAATACAGTTCATCCAGGATGACTACAAAGTTAAAGTCGCCGCCGATCTCGAAGGACTTGATGAGTCAACTGCCCAAATATCTGCTCCAGAAGTTTGGAATGTTGGATACGATGGCAGTGGTGTAACTGTCGCCGTTATCGATACAGGAATAGACGCATCTCACCCAGACCTCAAGGGCAAGGTTATTGGATGGAAGGATTTCGTGAACAACAAGACCACCCCCTACGATGACAACGGCCACGGAACCCACGTTGCGGGAATAATAGCCAGCACTGGAGCAGCTAGCGATGGAAAATACAAAGGCGTTGCGCCGGGTGCCAAACTTGTTGGCGTCAAAGTTCTCAGCGCAGAGGGCAGCGGTTCTGTCTCAACGATCATAGCTGGTGTTGACTGGGTAATTCAGCACAAGGATAAGTACAACATAAAGGTAATAAATCTTTCTTTGGGAGGTTCTGAGAGTTCGGATGGAACCGATGCCCTCAGCCAAGAGGTCGACAAGGCCTGGGAAGACGGCATAGTGGTGTGTGTTGCGGCAGGAAACAGTGGGCCTGATACATACACCATAGGCTCCCCAGCCGCCGCTCCCGATGTCATAACCGTCGGTGCAGTTGACAAGAACGACGTCATAACAAGCTTCTCCAGCAGGGGACCAACCGCTGACGGAAGACTCAAGCCGGAAGTCGTTGCCCCCGGTAACTGGATTATCTCCGACAGGGCCGCTGGGACACAGCTTACAAACGAGCTGGTCGGTCAGTACTACGTAGCAGCCCCCGGAACAAGTATGGCAACCCCCCACGTTAGCGGTGCCGTTGCCCTTCTGAGGGAAGCCCACCCAGACTGGACGCCCGATAAAATCAAGTACGTCCTTGAGATAACGGCCGACGTTGTCAACGCGAGCGCAATAGCAGGAATAGCCTATGGTGCAGGAAGGATAAACGTTTACGAGGCACTCAATTACGACCAGGATTCAAAGGTTGACTTCACAGGTTATCTCGCTAACAAGCAGAACGTTACTAAAGAGGTAACCGTTAGCAGTGGAACGACCAGGATAGCGGCCCTTTTAACCTGGGACAACCCCCAAGCAGATCTTGACCTCTACATGTACGACCCCAATGGACAGCTTGCAGACTACTCTTACACCTCCTACTATGGTTTCGAGAAAGTTGCCTACAGGAACCCGACCCCTGGAACTTGGACGTTTGTTGTGGCAAGTTATAAGGGCAACGCTAATTACAAACTTGAAGTTCTAGATGAGGGTGGAACTGTAAGTTCAAATGAGTCGAGCCAGCCCAGCAACCCCAACAACGGTGGAAACGGCGGTGGAAACACAACTCCTAGTAACCAGACCAACGAGACCCAGCCCCAACCCCAGCCGCAACCAACTCAGCCCAGCAACGTGATCGTTAAGAACTTCACTGGCTACGTGGCATACCAGAGTTATATTGTTGACAACGTTACGGTCAACAGCGGTGCGACCCTCATAGAGGGTACCCTGACCGGTTATAGCTACGATGATCTTGACCTGTACCTCTACGATCCCAACGGAAATCTTGTGACCAAGTCAACCAATTACGGACCGAACGAATACGTGAGTTACAACAACCCACAGCCAGGAACCTGGCACTTCCTTGTTTACGCCTACGACACCTACTACTGGACAGCCTACTATCAGCTCGTTGTCAAGGTTCACTACGGATGACTTTTTAAACCCCTCTTTTTTTTGGTTTTTGGTGGTGGTGTGTTCTATGAAAAGAATCATAATAGCATTTCTTCTCCTCCAGCTTCTCCTATCTCCTGTCTATGGCGCCGAGTTTCACTATGTCCCCTACGTATACGAGCCCATAATCCCAGCTACTGCCCTCTCCGTTTTGGCGCTCTACCGTGTGGGGGATTACGGACATGCACTTGAAGGTGCAATGTGGCTTGAGGAATTGAAAACACCGGACTCCTCCTGGGCCTATCAGTATGGAATGAAGCCCCAACCAAAGTACACCGCCCTTTCTCTCATGGCCTTGATTCGTGTGGAGTCTCTCGCCCATGGTCTCTTTAACAAGACGATAAACTTAGCTGCTTATTGGTTGATCTACGTCCAGAAAGCCAACGGTTCTTTCGGGGACTATGTTGACACGGCTCTTTCAGTTCTCGCCTTGAAGGAGTATACAAGATCCCGATGGAGGGTGTTCACAGTTGCGGAAGGCCTTCAGAGGGGTCTTCAATATCTTCGGGTCGTTGAGCCAAAGAACGTTCGGGACAGAATATTCCGGGATCTGGCCCTGGGAAACGTCCGGGATTTGGAGTTCCTGAGGGTTGATGGGGTTGATGCCCTTTACAGAGCCTTTGGAATCGCCTATTTGACGGGAAAAAAAGTGAATGTTAGCTCAAACTTTCAAGATCCCGCATCCCTCGCCCTTCTGCTCTACGCAACTGAATCGGAGACCTACTACAGGGAACTTCTCACAAAACTTCATTTTGGTTTTTGGGGTAGGCTCAAGTATCAGCCACCGGATCTTCTGGAGGCAGCTACCCTACCGGGGTTCTCGGATCTGAAGCAACCAGCCTGTCCCGTCATGCTTCACCTTCAACCAAAGCTTGAGTGGGAAAAGGTTGTCCTAGCAAGGTACTACCTTGAGTGCAACGGAAGCGTTGATCTTTCAAACGTTGATCTCACCAAGCTGAAGCCCTGGATGATCGCAGAGATAGTGAGGATAAACAGCCTTATGGGAAAACCCTACGAGAAGGAAATCCAGTACCTCCTAAAAAAGGAAAACGAGAATCACTGGGGCAACTTCTTCAACACGGCCTACGTGGTTTGGGTTCTGTCTGCTTTGGGAGTTGAGTTTAACTACACACCCGTGCTGGACTGGCTGGCATCAAACCTTAGCGATAGGTATCCGAACTATTACTACACTTATGCTCTCGTTGATTTTTACCGCTTCAATTATACGGGGGCTTTCAATGAGACTTTCTCTATGCTCCTCAAAAATCAGAATCCCAATGGGGGTTGGGGTTACAACAGGGGTGCCCCAAGTAATGTTAAGAGCACGTCCGAAGTTCTTAGAGCTCTTAGACAAACTAGACTTAAGAACACTACAGCTTATTCTAGAGGTATTTTTTTCCTTCGAAACTTCCTTTACGCAAAGATACCAACTATAAAGGGATATAACGGGACGGTTTCAATGCCTAACGCGACCTTCTTCCTCCTGAAGAATTCTACCTACGTTGGAAACAGAACTAACGAAACTTCCATTGAAGGCCTCGATGGATACATAATTATCTACCCATCTCATCATCCTCTCCAGATAATGGCCGTTTCAGTAGAGGGCTTTAAGCTTGGGCTAAGTCCCTTTCTGCCATCAAAGCAACGAAAGCAGCGTTCATGGTTCTGGACGTTGGTTCCAGTTAGTCTGTCGATCGTTGTATACTTCGCATTAAGGAAGAGAAAAGAAAAAAAACCACCAAAGAAATAACATCATGTTGTCGAGGCCTCTTCATCGTTGTAGAGTTCATCCCCTACATCTATTTTTTCTTCAAAACCCTTTGAGCCTTCTAAGGTTTGAATCCTGAACATGTAGCTCTTGTACCAGTTGTAGGATGGCTT
>Ga0256833_1001634_pt1 | contig 16352 bp, 11 predicted proteins | sample 356284metaG_FD_190535 | JGI IMG/M metagenome (GOLD analysis project Ga0256833, IMG submission 190535) | Hydrothermal vent microbial communities from Mid Atlantic Ridge, Atlantic Ocean - 356-284 | ecosystem: Environmental > Aquatic > Marine > Hydrothermal vents | place: Atlantic Ocean: Mid...
CTATCTTGCTTTTGTTTAATTTCATAAAGAGCTTTTAAAAGTAGCAATCCTTCACTTACTTCATACTCTCTAAAGCCACTCTCTCTTTTAATTTTAAGCTTCATCTTTTATCCTTAAAATTGTAAATTTTTCAAAATCTTTGTTTTCATTTGGAAAATCGCTTCTATAGTGAGCTCCACGACTCTCTTCTCTTGCAATTGCCATTGCAGTAATTAGTGGTGCAAGTGTCAGGGCATTTCTAAACTCTAAAAATTCAACAAGCTCACTATTTGCTACTTTTGATTTATCTTTTATTCCTATTTTTTCAAACTTTAACTCTATGTTTTTTATCTCTTTAAATGCCGTCTCCAAAGAGCCTTTATCTCTTATTATTCCAACATTTTTAAACATTATATCGCCTAATCTATCTTTATACTCATAAAAATTTAACTCATTTTGCTTTGAAAAGATATTAGATATATTGTTTTGCTCCTCTTTTAGCCACTTGTCGCTTGGTTTGTTAAATTTAATCTCTTTTGAATATTTGGCACTATTTACCCCAGCCTCCATTCCAAAAGTAGTAATTTCGAGCAGCGAGTTTCCACCAAGTCTATTTGCTCCATGAACTTTAGAATTTGCAACTTCGCCAACTACAAAACATCCCTTTATGGTTGTGGCTTCATGATTGCTATTAACATCTACTCCACCCATTGTATAGTGAACTACAGGCTTTATTGGAATTAACTCTTTTGTTGCATCAACCCCTTCGTAAACTTCACACAACTTTAACTCTTGAGGCATACTCTCTTGTAAATGTTTACTATCAAGATGCCTTAAATCTAAAAATACCTCTTTGTTGTTTTGAATTTGCTCATAAACAGCCCTTGAGACTTCATCTCTTGGTGCAAGTTCATCTACAAAGCGTTCACTGTCACTATTTATCAAATATCCACCCTCTCCTCTTGCACTCTCGCTAATTAAAACCAAAGAGTCTCTTAATGCTGTTGGATGAAATTGAACAAACTCTAAACCACTAATCTCTGCTCCTGCTCTAAATAGAGCTACTACTCCATCACCTGTTGCAAAGTTTGCATTTGTAGTGTGATTGTGATAGATAGCCCCATATCCTCCCGTTGCAACAATTACACTCTTTGCCCAAATCTCTTTTAAATTACCACTATCTATATCTAAAAATATAGCACCCTTTGTTCTGTTATCTTCTACAATTAATCTTAAAAAGTTGTGGTTTTGAACTACTTTAATACCCTCTTTTAATATTTGGTCTATTAGTGTATGGGATATCTTTAAGCCTGTATAATCTTGTGCATAACATGCTCTATTTGCACTCGCCCCACCAAGTTTTCTTTGGGCAATAGATTTAATCGGCTCTTTTGCATTATCAATTCGGCTAAAATTTACTCCAATTTTTTCAAGATAAGAGATAGCATCAATTGCACCTTTGCACATCTTTTCTACCATCATATCATCTGCCAAACCTCTTGCGGCTTTTATTGTATCATTAATATGAGCTTCTATACTGTCACTATCAACATTTGCCAAAGCAGCATTTATACCACCTTGTGCCATAACAGTATGGCTATTTGTAATTGAGCCTTTTGTAACTATCAATACAGTAGCTCCACTTCTTTTAGCCATTAAAGCCGCACTCAAAGCTGCTCCACCACTACCAATTACCAATACATCTATACTACTCAAACAGACTCCTTTATTAACCCAAATTATACAACAGTAACATAAGTTATATTAAACTCAAATTATACAATAATATTGCCAATACTGCTTGTGTTGTGGGTCTTTGTGATTTATATTGTATAATTTAGGTTAAGTATTACTGCACCAACTAAGATGGGAGTTAATAGAGTAGTAACTAGTGGGTTTAATCGTTTATATATTATAGCTCTTACATAACTCTAAAATGCATATATAGTTATGCAAAAAATATTTTAGTAAAAAAGAGAAGGGTTACTCCTCTTCTTGGGCACTTATATCTTTTAGCTTAATTTTTTTAGGGTCTAGCATTCCTGTTCCAACTGGAACTAAACGACCAATTACAACATTCTCTTTTAAATCTTCTAATCTATCTACTGCTCCCGAAATTGATGCTGATGTAAGAACTTTTGTTGTATCTTGGAATGAAGCCGCAGAAATTATACTATCGGCACCAACTGCTGCTCTAGTAATTCCAACTAAAACTGGTTCTGCAATTGCTGGTCTTCCACCTCTTCTTAATATATTTTTATTCTCTTCTACAAATCTTACACGAGATATTAAATCACCTTCAATAAATTTAGTATCTCCACTCTCAACAATTTTTACCTGTCTTAACATTTGAGATACTACTATCTCAATATGCTTATCTGAAATATTAACCCCTTGACGACGATAAACTTGTTGAACTTCTGAAACTATATGCTCATAAAGTGCCTTCTCTCCTAGTGCCTCAAGAAGGTCATGGCTAGATACAATACCATTAGTCAAATGCTCTCCTGTATGAACATAATCACCTTCTTGAACAAGTATCTCTTTACCTTTATCAACAATATACTCTACTTCTCTTTCACCATTTACAATATATAGTCTCTCTTTACCACGAATCATTTTCCCAAATCTAATAGTTCCATCAATCTTGGCAATAAGTGCTATATCTTTAGGGCGTCTTGCTTCAAATAATTCACTAACTCTTGGAAGACCACCTGTAATATCACTAGATTTTATAGCTGCTTTTGCTTTTTTAGCTAAAATATCTGCTTCGTGAACCTCTGCACCCTCTTGAACAAAAATAGAAGTTTTAGGCTCTAATTGATACTTAATTATCTCTCCACTCTCTCCTGCTAGAATAATTGCTGGTTTAAAGCTAGATGCTATATACTCATTTAGAGTCAATCTAGTCTCTCCTGTAACTTCATCATATTGCTCAGATGCTGTTACTCCTGGAATAATATCTTCAAACTTAACAACTCCACCCTTTGTAGCAATAATTGGGTCTGTGTATGGATCCCACTCTGCAATTACTACTTTTGATTTATCTTTAGGAGAGCAAATTAGGTCGCCTTTTTCAACTTCTGTTCCAGCACCAGCATTGATAATAGAGCCTCTTGATATATAGTGTCTTGCAGCTTCACGATTCTCTTTATCTACAATTACTGCAAATAATCCTTTTTCATCTACCTCTTCACCCTCTTTTATATCAACATTAGATTTTAAATAATCTCCTTCAAGTAAGAAGTAATGAAGTGTTCCTTTTGCATCTGCTTTAACCTCTTGAGTAATAGGGCGTCCATCTTCAACTTTTAGCTCTGCTGCATATGGAATATCTAAAGGTATAGACCAAATCTCTTTAATAACATCAGCTATAGAGTCATCTTTTTTAAGTTTTTGACCATCTTTTTTAGAGATAAATAGTTTACCTTCAATATTACCAGAGACACCAGCTAACTCCATCTCTTTAGATACATCTGATTTTCTTAACTTATACTCAACTTCATCTTTTTTACCCTTTAGAGTTAAAATAACTTCATCGTGGGTATTTCTAATAGTTAGAACTCCATCAAACAGAGCTTTAATTTTAGGCTCTACAAGTAAAATACCAGCATTTCTACGGTTTGCAACAATTAGAGTTCCATCTTTTCTATTATATGTATTTAAGTTATAGTATCTAATAAATCCCTCTTTAGATGCTATAATTTGGCTCTCTTCTTTACCTGCAGTTGCTGCTCCACCTGTATGGAATGTTCTAAGAGTAAGCTGAGTTCCTGGTTCTCCAATAGATTGTGCTGCTACAACACCAACTGCCTCACCTGGTTTAACCAATCTATTCTCAGCCATATTTAATCCATAACATTTAGCACAAATACCTTTTGTTACTTTACATGTTGCTGCACTTCTAATTGTTACAGATTGAATCATAGCTTCACTAATTATTTTTGCCTCTTCTTCTCCAATTAGTGTTCCACTAGGAAGTAAAATCTCATTATTTACAGGGTCTATTACATCTTTAATTAACACTCTACCATAAGCTCTATCGCCAATAGACTCAATTAGCTCATTACCAACCATAATGTCTGTTACTTCAATACCTTCATGTGTTCCACAATCATCCATTACAACTTTTATATTTTGTGCAACATCTATTAGTTTTCTTGTTAAGTAACCAGCATTTGCTGTTTTAAGAGCTGTATCTGCAAGACCTTTTCTTGCACCGTGAGTTGAAATAAAGAATTCAAGAACATTTAATCCTTCACGGAAGTTAGAGGTAATTGGTGTTTCAATAATTGAACCATCAGATTTTGCCATTAGTCCCCTCATTCCTGAAAGCTGTCTAATTTGAGATGCTGAACCCCTAGCACCTGAATCTGCCATCATATATACTGAGTTAAATCCATTTTTATCCTCTTTAATTAACTTCATTAGCGCATCGGCAATTTTATTATTTGCATCTGTCCAGATATCAATAATTTTGTTATATCTCTCTTGATCTGTAAGCAAACCAGCACCATACTGCTTTTGAACTTCAATTACTGAATTTTTAGCTTCTGTAACAATTTTCTCTTTTTCATCTGGAACTTTAATATCATCAATAGATATAGAAACACCTGTTTTTGTTGCATACTCAAAACCTAAGTTTTTAAGTCTATCTAAAAATGATGCTGTCTCTTTTACTCCACCAATTTTATATACATAATCAACCAAATCTGCAATATCTCTTTTCTTCATAATCTTATTCCAGTAATGCTCTGGAACAAAATCTGGTATAATAGATTTAAGAATCATTCTACCAGCTGTTGTAGTTACAATTTGACCCTCTATAAGTGTTCTAACTCTTGCATTTATATCAAGAGTTTGTTGCTCAATAGCAATAAAAATCTCATCTACATTTGAAAATAGTTTATGTTCACCCCTAACTTCGCTCTTCTCTAATGTTAAGTAGTATAAACCTAAAATCATATCTTGAGATGGAATTGCAATTGCCCTACCAGATGCTGGAAGCAAAATATTCATAGAGCTTAACATTAATATTTTCGCTTCTGCTATAGCTTCATCAGATATAGGCACATGCACAGCCATTTGGTCACCATCAAAGTCGGCATTAAATGCCGCACAAACTAATGGATGTAACTGAATTGCTTTTCCATCAATTAATTTTGGATGGAAAGCTTGAATTGAGAGTTTATGAAGTGTAGGCGCACGGTTAAGCATTACAGGATAACTCTCAACAACTTCTTCTAAACACTCCCAAACTTCATTTGTCTGTTGCTCTATTAATTTTTTAGCAGCTTTAAGAGTAGAAGCGTATCCTTCATTTTCTAATTTTGCCATTAAGTGTGGCTTAAATAGTTCTAATGCCATTTTTTTAGGCAATCCACACTGATCCATTTTTAAATCTGGACCAACAACAATAACAGAACGACCAGAGAAATCTACCCTTTTACCAAGTAAGTTTTGTCTAAAACGACCCTGTTTACCCTTGATAATTTCACTTAAACTCTTTAATGGTCTTTTATTTGCACCCTTAACAGAGTTGCCTCTTCTACCATTATCAAATAGAGCATCAACCGACTCTTGTAACATTCTCTTTTCGTTTCGAACAATAATCTCAGGCGCATTAAGTTCAACTAGTCGTTTTAATCTTTGGTTTCTGTTGATTACTCTTCTGTATAGGTCATTAACATCACTAACTGCAAATTTTCCACCATCTAAACTTACAAGTGGTCTTAAATCTGGTGGAAGAACTGGTAGATAAGTTAGCATCATCCATTCAGGATTGTTTCCAGAATCTAAAAATGCTTCAATAACTTTTAATCTCTTAATTATTGTCTTCTTCTTTGCAACAGCTTTTGTATTTTTAATATCCTCTTTTAACTGTAGCATAATATCAACCAAATCAAGCTCACCCAAAAGCTCTTTAATTATCTCTCCACCCATTCTTGCATCAAAGCCATTGTGTGCAAAATATTTATTTAAGTGTTGATACTGCTCTTCATTTAAAACATCATACTTAGCAACTGGATTCCCACCTTCGCTATCGTAACTAGCATCACCTGGGTTTTTTACAATATATGCTTCATAATATAAAACCCGTTCTAAATCTTTCATTTTAATATTTAAAAGTGTTCCTATACGGCTAGGGAGTGAACTAACATACCAAATGTGTGCAACAGGAGCAACAAGCTCTATATGCCCCATTCTATTTCTTCTAACTTTAGAGCTAGTTACTTCAACACCACACTTTTCGCATACAACACCTTTATAACGCATCTTTTTATATTTTCCACAAATACACTCATAATCTCTAATTGGTCCAAATATTTTTGCACAAAATAGACCATCTCTTTCTGGTTTAAGTGTTCTATAGTTTATAGTTTCTGGCTTTTTAACTTCTCCAGAACTCCAAGATAAAATTCTCTCTGGAGATGCAACACGAAGTTGCAGTGCTTCAATATCTTTTGGTCGCTCTTGAGCGTTTGAATCGATTGGAACTAAATTCTCTAAATAACTATTGCTCATCTTCACCCTCTTCTTTCTTTGTGTATAATTCTACATCTAAGCCTAATGCTTGTAACTCTTTTGTTAGAACAAACATTGTCTCTGGAATACCAGATGCCGGAACTGGCTCACCTCTTGTAATTGCTCTGTATGCTCTAGCACGCCCCTCAACATCATCCGATTTAATTGTAAGCATCTCTTTAAGAACATGAGATGCACCATAAGCTTCCAATGCCCAAACTTCCATCTCTCCAAATCTCTGACCACCAAATAGTGCTTTACCACCAACTGGCTGTTGAGTAACTAAAGAGTATGGACCAGTAGATCTAGCGTGAACTTTCTCATCAACTAAGTGGTGTAGTTTAAGCATATACATATAACCTACATTTACACGCTCTTTAATCTTTTCACCAGTTTTTCCATCATAAAGAGTCATCTTACCATCGCTATCTATTTTTGCCAATTCAAATAGTTTTGCAAACTCTTCTTCATTTGTTGATTCAAACGGTGTTACTGCAAATTTAACTCCTTTTGACCAATCTCTAGCATAATCCAAAAGCTCATCATCACTCATCTTATCTAATTCCGCTTGTGCCTTCATAAGTTTAGCAGTATATGCAATATCTTTCATTTTGGCTCTTAATTGCTCTACAAAATCTTTCTGTTTACTCTCAAAAATATCTTGAATTTGCTTTCCAAGTTTTTTACCAATTAAACCTAAATGAACCTCTAGTATCTGTCCAATATTCATACGAGATGGAACTCCTAGTGGGTTAAGAATTAAATCAACTGGTGTTCCATCTTCCATATATGGCATATCGATTTCAGGCACAATATTAGATACAATACCTTTATTTCCGTGACGACCTGCCATCTTGTCACCAACTTTAATCTTTCGTTTAGTTGCTACATAGACTTTTACAACTTTGGTTACACCATTTGGTAAAATGTCATCTTTATCTAAAATTGAGAGTTTCTCTTCATGCTCTTCTTTAAGTTTTTTCTTTTGAGATAAGAAACTGTTTTTCAATCTGTCATACTCTTTTTGTGCCTCTTTAGAGTATGATTTAACCAAACCTCTTAGAGCAAATCTATTCACTTTTTCGATTAACTCTTTTGGCACTTTGCTCCCAGCTTTAAACTCTTGCTCTTCAACTACTGTATCTTCTACCAACTCTTGTTTAGATAGATATGAGATAATTTGCAATACCTCTTCTTGATCAATCATCAATAGACTATCGTGATGAGCTTTCTCTACTCTTGCTTTCTCTTCTTCGTAAGCTTTTGTAGCTCTAGCATCTCTTGGGTAACCTTTTTTTGTAAATATTTTAACATCTACAACAACACCTTCCATCGAGGCTGGTGCATATAGTGATTTATTTACAACATGTCCTGCTTTGTCACCAAAAATAGCACGAAGTAGTCTCTCTTCTGGAGTTGGTTTAATTTCACCTTTTGGAGAGACTTTACCTACTAAAATCATTCCAGGCTTAACATATGTTCCAATCTTTACAATACCACTCTCATCTAAGTGAGTCAATTCATTCTCTCTAACATTTGGAATAGCTCTTGTAATCTCTTCTGTTCCATGTTTTATTTCACGAGCCTCAACCTCTTTTTCATATATATGAAGTGATGTAAAGGTATCCTCTTTTATCAATTTTTCAGACAGAACAATAGCATCCTCATAATTATAACCATTCCAAGGCATAAATGCTACAAGAATATTTTTACCAAGAGATAATTCACCCTTATCAAAACTTGGACCATCTGCTATAACTTGACCTTTTTGAACAAAATCCCCTTCATTTACAACAGGAACTTGATGAAATGCAGTATTTTGGTTTGTTCTAATATTCTTCTCTAATCTATAGTAATCTATAAATACACCACTCTCATCTTCACCAATTATATATATATTTTCTGCATCTACCTTCTCAACTTTTCCAGCTCTTTTGGCTTTAATAGCTTCCCAAGCATCACGACCAGCGATAGCTTCCATACCAGTTCCTACCATTGGAGCTTCATTCCAAATTAGAGGAACTGCTTGTCTCTGCATGTTTGAACCCATCAATGCACGGTTTGCATCATCGTGTTCTAAAAATGGAATTAAAGATGCAGCTGCACCACTAACCATTGTAGGAGCAAGGTCAATTAAATCAACTTTGCTAGACTCTTGAAGCCCGATATTTCCATTTAATCTTGCTTCTATCAATTCATCTACAATATATCCATTTTCATCAACTTTTGTAGAAGCTGGTGCTATTACTTTATCTTCTTCTTGTGTTGCTGTAATATATACAATCTCATCGGTTACTTTTTTATCTTTAACAATTTTATAAGGAGCTTCTATAAATCCATGCTCATTAACTTTAGCATAAGAAGCCATTGTATTAATAAGACCAATGTTTTGCCCCTCTGGAGTCTCTATTGGACATATTCTTCCATAATGTGTTGGGTGAACATCACGAACTTCAAATCCAGCTCTCTCTTTAACTAAACCACCCTCACCTAATGCAGATAATCTTCTTTTGTGTGTAATTTCAGACAGAGGATTTGTTTGATCCATAAATTGAGACAACTGTCCAGATGAAAAAAACTCTAAAACAGTATTTGTAATCATTTTAGAGTTGATTAAATCATGAGGCATAAGCTCATCTATTGAGCCACTTATTGTTGTCATCTTATCTTTAATAGCTTTTTGCATCTTTAAGAGACCATTGTGCAACTCGTTACCCAATAACTCTCCAATTGCTCTAATTCTTCTATTTCCTAGATGATCTCTATCATCTATATGACCAATACCTTTTTTAACTTTAATAAGATATTTAAGGGTGCTTATAATATCTTGATTAGTTAATACAGCAAGGTATTCAGGAATGTTAAGAGCTAATTTATGGTTCATTTTCATACGACCAACTTCTGTTAAATCATATCTCTCAGGGTCAAAGAATAGCTGTCTTAAAAACTCTTTTGCAGCTTCAGGAGTTACTGGTTCACCTGGTCTCATAACTTTGTGAACACGAATTATAGCCAAAGTATTCTCATCATCAATATCTTCACTCTGTCTTAATAGTCTTAAACTCTCTTGCTCTGCTGCAAATGCTTTTATTATAGAAGCATCACTCTCTGGAGCTAAATCATCAGCTATCTCAAATTTGTCAATCCCTAACTCAATAATTCGCTTTAATCTATTCTCATCAAGTTGTGATACAGAATCAAAAATAACTTCACCTGTTTCACTATCGAAAATTGGCTTAGCAAGATATCTATCCATTAAAGTCTCTAGAGGATACTCAAGATATTCCAATCCTTCCTCTTGCAGTTGTGCCAATCTCTTTTTTGACAATCTTTTACCAGCTGCAATAATAACATTACCATCTGCATCTTTGATATCACTCTCAACTCTACCTTTAAATCTAGTAGGGTCAAATTTAACTAAAAATCTGTTATCTTTTACTATAATTTCTTGAGTCGGATAGAATAGTTTAATTATATCCTCTTTAGAGTAACCAATAGCTCTTAAAAATATAGTTACTGGTATCTTTCTTCTTTTATTAATTCTAACAAATAGAACATCTTTTGCATCATATTCAAAATATAACCAACTACCTCTATTTGGGATAATTTGAGCAGAGTATATCAATTTATTAGCTGTAGTTTTAGACTCATCTACTTTAAAGATAACACCAGGACTTCTATGAAGTTGATTAACAATAACTCTTTCAACACCATTTACAATAAATGATGTTCTATCAGTCATTAAAGGTATATCTCTAACAAATATATTTTGAGTCTTCTCCTCTTTTATATCTAATTTTTCGCCTGTTTTTTCATCTCTGTTCCATATAATTAAACTAATTTTTAACTTTAGTGATACAGAATATGTTATACCTCTATCCATACACTCTCTTACTGTATATTTAGGTAGAATTACTTCACTACCTCTATACTCAAGTGTAATACGATTTTGTTGATCATGCACAGGAAATGCAGCTTTAAATGTCTTTTCAATTATACTTTGAGACCTATCTTTACTATGAGCCATTAAAAAGTTATCATAGCTACTTTGTTGTAGTTGTAAAAGATTTGGAATCTCAATCTCTCTTGGTGTTTTTGAATAATCAATTCTTAATCTGTTTCCAGAATGTAGGGAGTTTAGCATTTTTCAACCTTATATAAAGTGTTTGTGCTCGTTTTGGGAGTATGGTAGCCTTAAATAGGGCTAAAGATAGACAATTAGTAAACATTCTAATGCAATTGGCTATATTTAGCCCTCTATATCAACACAATATGTTAAATTAAAGCCATACTCCCCAGTAAAAAGCTTTTTCGCTAGTGATACACAAATAAACTATAAATTTTATAGCTTATTTGTAAATCTCTAAAATAGAAAGTTGATGCATTGAGCTTATTTAAGCTCAACAGATGCACCAGCCTCTTCAAGTTGTTTTTTAAGCTCTTCAGCTTCTTCTTTAGCAACACCCTCTTTAATAACAGATGGAGTCTCTTCAACTGCAGCTTTAGCCTCTTTAAGACCAAGACCAGTAATTGCTCTAACTGCTTTAATAACATTAATTTTTTTAGCACCAGCAGCTGTAAGAACAACATTAAACTCAGTTTGCTCATCAGCAGCAGCACCAGCACCAGCATCTCCAGCAGCAGCAACAACAGTAGCTTGAGCTGATACTCCAAATTTCTCTTCAAACTCTTTTACAAGCTCTGAAAGCTCTAAAACACTTAGGTTAGAGATATACTCTAATACATCTTCTTTACTAATAGCCATTTTCTATCCTTATAATAATATAATAATTTTCTCAATTTAGGCAAAAATATGCCAAACTCACAACTTATGCCTCTTCTTCTTTTTTCTTTCTAAGTGCATCAAGCCCAATCGTAAAGTTACGAACTGGAGCTTGCCACACATTAAGAAGCATACCAATAAGCTCATCACGGCTTGGCAATTTAGCCATAGCCATAATAGTAGCTAAATCAACTGCTTTACCTTCAAGTGCACCAGATTTAAGTTCAAAACTCTTAAACTCAGTAGCTGCTTTATCGGCAGTTTTACAAGTAGAGATTTGATCTTCACCCCACACAACAAGGTTAGTATCTTTTAGTTCTAAACCTTCGATACCAGCATTTTTCAGAGCCAACATAGTAAGTTTGTTTTTTACAACTTTTACATGAGCATCATTTTCGGCCGCCATTTGGCGAACAGATTCAAGCTCATGACAAGTCATACCTTTATAATCACAAATTACTATTGCATTTGACTCAGAAAAAGCAGTTGTAAGCTCACTTACAAATTGCTCTTTATCTGCTCTTGTCATTTTTTCTCCTTTCAGACCTCTCAAAAAGGGCTACTTAAAATTAAGTAGTGCCAAAAAGCCAAATTAAATCTTACGACCCCTTTTATCTTCAGTCTAAGATAAATTATTTATATATTACTTTATTTCCATTAACTCTTGAGTATCAAGATTAACTGATGGACTCATAGTTAAAGATAGTGCACCAGATTGAATATATCTACCCTTTGCACTAGCAGGTTTTAATTTATTAATTTTTTCAATAAATACTCTTAAATTCTCTTCAATTTGCTTTTCATCAAAACTAACTTTACCAATACCAGCGTGAATATTACCTTTTTTATCTGTTCTAAAATTAACTTGTCCACCTTTTGCATTTTTAACAGCTTCTGCAACATTTGGTGTTACTGTTCCAACTTTTGGGTTAGGCATTAAACCTTTTGGTCCCAAAACTCTTGCAACACGACCAAGAACACCCATCATATCTGGTGTAGCAATAACTACATCAAAGTTGATATTACCCTCTTGAATCTCTTTTAATAACTCATCATCACCAATAATATCTGCACCAGCCTCTTTTGCCTCATCTATTTTAGCATCTTTTGCAAAAACAGCAACAGTAACTTTTTTACCAGTTCCGTGTGGTAATACTACTGATGATCTTAACATTTGGTCTGCATGTCTAGGATCTAAGTTAAGATTTAATGCAACCTCTACAGTTTCATCAAATTTAGCTGATTTAAGATCTTTTATGGTCTTAACTGCCTCTTGTATAGAGTAGTTTTTCTCTCTATCTATCTTTTCTAATAGTGCTTGTTTTCTTTTACTTACTTTTTTCGCCATTATTATCTCCGCGTTATATTTGCTCCCACTTATTTGTCTGAAATTAGACTAAATTAATTAATATCTATAGTGGTAATTAGATATTAACTCTCTACCTCAATACCCATACTTCTGCAACTACCTTCAATAATTTTAGCAGCTTGCTCTCTGTCGTTAGTATTTAGATCTTCAATTTTTAAATCAACAATTTTTAAAATTTGATCATGAGTTAGTTTTGCAACTTTATTTAAAAGTGGATTATCACTACCTTTTTTAATACCAGCCTCTTTCATGATTAAATCAGTTGCTGGTGGTTGCTTAGTTACAAATGTAAAACTTCTATCACTGTAAACTGTAATTTCAACAGGAATTTTAAATCCCATTTTATCTTTAGTTTTTTCATTAAATGCTTTACAAAACTCCATAATATTAACACCACGCTGACCAAGTGCTGGACCAACTGGTGGTGATGGATTAGCTTGACCAGCTGGAATCATTAATTTGAATTTTTCAGCTACTTTTTTAGCCATTTTATTTCCTTTTTATTAATTTAAATTATCTTCTCAACTTGCGAATAGAGAATTTCAACAGGTGTATTTCTACCAAAAATAGAGACATTTAATTTTAACTTGCCATGATCTAAATCATACTCTTCTACTACCCCAGTAAAGTTTGCAAATGGTCCTTCATTAATACGAACCATTTCACCCTTTTCAAAATCTATTTTAGGACGAGGAGGAGCTTTATGCTCCATCTTCTCTAAAATAACATCGATGTCTGATTGGTTTAATGGAGTAGGAGTTTTTTGTTCACCAATAAATCTAGATACCTTAGGTAGAGATTGGATCTTGTGCCAAAGCCCTGTATCTAAATCTATATGAGCAAAAACATAACCTGAGTAGAGTGATCTCTCGGTAATTTTTTTCTCTCCATTTTTAACTTCGATAACCTCTTCTGTTGGAACAACAATTTGCTCGATTTTATCCTCTAGTCCATAGTCAATAGCCATCTGTTCGATTGCTCTTTTAACTGCTCTTTCGCTTCCTGCATATGTTTGAATAGCATACCATTGATGTGCCATACAATTAACCTTTTAGAGATGTCTCTACTATAAAAGACATTAACATATCTACAAGTGCTAAATATGCAGCAATAACAGCCACAACAATTATAACAGCAATAAAAGCTTGCTTAACTTGAACTTTAGTTGGAAAAATAACCTTCTCTAACTCTTTTTTTGCATCTTTAACAAAATCTATTACTTTGCTCATTTATCTACCTTTTCTGGCAGGCCAAGAGGGACTCGAACCCCCGACACCTGGTTTTGGAGACCAGTGCTCTACCAACTGAGCTATTGGCCTATTAAATAGTAAACATAAAGAGGAGAAACTTAAAGCTTCATCTCTTTATGAGTTGTATGTTTTTTACACCACTTACAATACTTTTTAAGTGCAAGTTTTTCAGTAGTGTTTCTCTTATTCTTAGTTGTGTGATAGTTTCTTCTTGTGCACTCTTCACAACCTAGATGAACTGTTTCTCTCATTTTTTCTCCAATGTAATTGGTAGAGGGAAAACCCTACTACTCAATAATTTTAGTTACAACACCAGCACCAACAGTTCTACCACCTTCACGGATAGCGAATCTTGTTCCATCTTCTAGTGCAATTGGTGCGATCAATTCAACATTAATTTTAACATTATCACCTGGCATAACCATTTCAGTTCCCTCAGGAAGTGTAACAGAACCAGTTACATCTGTTGTTCTTACATAAAATTGTGGTCTATAGTTGTTAAAGAATGGAGTGTGTCTACCACCCTCTTCTTTAGTTAGAACATAAACTTCTGCCTCGAATTTAGTATGAGGTGTAATAGAACCTGGCTTACAAAGAACCATACCTCTTTGAACTGCCTCTTTAGCTGTTCCACGAAGTAAGATACCAGCATTATCACCAGCTTCTCCACAATCCATCTCTTTTCTAAACATCTCTACACCAGTAACAGTAGTTTTTTGTGTATCTTTAAGACCAACAATTTCTACCTCTTCACCAACGCAAATTTTACCTCTATCTATTTTACCAGTAACAACTGTTCCTCTTCCTTGAATAGAGAAGATATCTTCGATAGGCATTAAGAATGGCTTATCAGTATCTCTCTCTGGAGTTGGGATATAGTTATCAACTTCATCCATAAGTTTAAGAATTTTTTCTGACCACTCACCAATTTGACCTTTTTTAGCCTCTTCAAGCGCTTGGAATGCAGAACCAGCTACGATTGGAGTATCATCACCTGGGAATTCATACTCAGATAGAAGCTCTCTAACTTCCATTTCAACCAATTCTAACATCTCTTCTTTATCTTCATCATCTAGTTGATCTTCTTTATTTAAGAATACAACGATGTATGGAACACCAACTTGGCGAGATAGTAGAATATGCTCTCTAGTTTGTGCCATTGGACCATCAGTCGCAGCAATAACAAGAATTGCACCATCCATTTGTGCAGCACCTGTAATCATGTTTTTAACATAGTCTGCGTGACCTGGACAGTCAACATGAGCATAGTGTTTATTTTCTGTTTCATACTCAACATGAGAAGTAGCAATTGTAATTCCTCTTTCTCTCTCTTCTGGAGCATTATCGATTTGATCATAATCCATAAATGCAGATTCATTTTTAGTAGCAAGTACAGCTGTAATTGCAGCAGTTAATGTTGTTTTACCATGGTCAACATGACCGATTGTACCAATGTTTACATGTGGTTTGGTACGCTCAAATTTTTCCTTAGCCATTTGTTTCTCCTAGCTTTTTTTAATTACGGGTGGGATTATATCTAAAATTACTTAAAAGTTTAACCTAAGTAAACTTTTATAATATCTAATTTAAGATATATCTACACACTAAGCAGATGGACAAGACTTTAACTTATTTTAGTTAAACTCCTGTCCATCACGCTGGAGCCCAGAAGCGGATTTGAACCGCCGACCTCTTCCTTACCAAGGAAGTGCTCTGCCCCTGAGCTATCTGGGCAACTCAATTTAAATTTGGGTTTAATATACACTTTTTTACACTAAAATAGAGAAATAGTATAAAAAAATATACAATAAAATTTTTAGAATTTGACCGAATTGAGATTGAGCTGTTGAATACTAACAACAAATGTTTATAGTAAGAAAACTCAGCTCCCAGTTTATGGAGCGGGTGACCGGATTCGAACCGGCGACAACTTGCTTGGAAGGCAAGAGCTCTAGCCAGCTGAGCTACACCCGCAGTTATAAGTTATGGTGGTGAGTGGAAGATTCGAACTTCCGAAGGCGAAAGCCAGCAGATTTACAGTCTGCCCTCGTTGGCCACTTGAGTAACTCACCAAGTCTTATATTACTGGTCAAACACTGATAAAAATGGAGCTGGTGATGGGACTCGAACCCGCGACCTGCTGATTACAAATCAGCTGCTCTAGCCAACTGAGCTACACCAGCACTCCGAACACATTCTTAAAATGTGAGTGCAATTATACAAAAGAAAACTTAAACAATTATTAAATAATTTAAAAAATAGATAAAAAAGAGTGTTTTATATATTTATTAAGCTCTAACTGTGCAATAAGGTATTAATTAAATTTATAGCATCAAGCAGAAAATTTATAAAGAATATTTACCATTTAATAATCAATTTTTTGCATAACTCAATAAAAAAGTATATTTTAATGATAGATCTTTTGCATCTTTTATTATTTCTGATA
>Ga0256833_1001635_pt1 | contig 16351 bp, 17 predicted proteins | sample 356284metaG_FD_190535 | JGI IMG/M metagenome (GOLD analysis project Ga0256833, IMG submission 190535) | Hydrothermal vent microbial communities from Mid Atlantic Ridge, Atlantic Ocean - 356-284 | ecosystem: Environmental > Aquatic > Marine > Hydrothermal vents | place: Atlantic Ocean: Mid...
TAGTATATGTATTACTGTTTCTGTCCATAATAAATTAAATTAAGCCATTTGTTTTTCAAATCTTTTCATTCTTTTCTTAATATTGGCTTGCACTACATAATAATCGATAGTAGGAGCTACTACGTTCATCAACAGAATTGCCAACATCATTCCTTCGGGATATGCCGGATTGAATACACGTATCAAAATGGCAAATACACCGATTAAAAATCCGTAAATCCATTTACCTCTACGGGTTTGAGCCGCAGTTACAGGATCGGTCGCCATAAAGACTAAACCGAATGCAAAACCTCCAACCAAAAGATGTTCCCACCAAGGAAATTGCATCAAAGTATTGGCTCCCCAAAGATTAAAAATATATGCCATCAATGAAGCACCTAATAAAGTGGATAACATAATACGCCAACTTCCTACTTTGGTGTAGAGCAGTAAAGCCGCACCGATTAAAATCATCAAAACGGAAGTTTCACCGATACTTCCGGGAATCATTCCGAAAAACATTTCTTTCCAAGTATAAGCTACTTGATGTCCTTGTCCCAAAGCTCCCAAAATGGTTTCGCCTGAATAAGCATCTGCATTTTCGGGTTTTGGAATCCAAACTTCGTTACCGGACATAAAAGTGGGATAAGCAAAAAAAGTAAATGCTCTGGCTGTTAATGCGGGGTTGAGAATATTCATCCCCGTTCCTCCGAATACTTCTTTCCCGATGATAACGGCAAAAGCCACGGAAACGGCTAATATCCATAACGGAATAGTAACCGGCATAATCAAAGGAATCAATAGTCCGGTTACCAAATAACCTTCATTTACATCGTGTCCGCGTAGAATGGAAAAATAAAATTCAATTCCCAATCCCACCGCATAAGACACTATTATTAAAGGTATCACTTTCCAAAATCCGTAAACAAAAGCATCCCAATTGGTAAATTCTCCTCCGGCTTGTTGAAAATATTGATAGCCAACATTCCACATTCCGAAAATCGTAGCGGGAATAAGCGCCAAAACTACGGTAAACATCACACGTTTCAAATCGACCGCATCACGAATATGTGCTCCTCTCTTGGTTGTTTCGTCGGGGACAAACATAAAAGTATACATCGCTTGATAAGCCGGATGATACTTTTCAAATTTTCCTCCTTCAAGAAACAAATGTTCGTATTTCTTAAAAAATTTCTCTATAAATCTCATTTTCAAAAAATCTTTTTATTTGTATTTAATAATTAACTTTCCATTTCCACTTGCATCACATCCAATCCTTTACGAATAAGCTCTTGCGTATCGATTTTTGACGAACCGATATAATCCAAAAGAGCAAAGTCTTCGGGTGCTACTTCCAAAATTCCCAAAGCTTCCATTTTTTCCACGTCACCAAGCAATGCTGCCTTTAATAAATGAACCGGATAAATATCCAAAGGCATCACACTTTCATATTCATCAGTCATTACAAAAGCTCTTTCTTCTCCAAAAAGATTGGCATTCAAATCCATTTCTTTACGAGAAGGAATCAAATTAAACCGGTAAAAACTTTTTCTGGTAGGACCGAAAAACGGCAACCACCCCATAAAAGTCGATTTTTTACCCAAAGGAATTACACTAATTTCATTGTCATAAAAATTCAAAAACAAATCTTTACCTATATCAGATCCGGTCAAAACATTTCCGCTGATAATTCTTTTATCACCGGATTTCAATTTATTGCTTAAAAAATCTTTCAAATAAGCGCCGGGTTTTATCTTATAATATTTAGGTTCTTTGACCATACTTCCGGCAAGTGCCACCACTTTTTCGGGATTATAAATTCCGGTTTTAAAAAATGCTCCGATATTGGCAACATCCGCCGGATTGACAACCCAAATTCTATCTCCCTTAGTAATAGGTTCAAATCGTTCGATATGAATACTCGGATTTCCAATAGGGTGAGGTCCTTCGGCTTTTATGATTTCCACTCCTTCGGTATCTTCCAATTTGGAAGCAATTTTATTATTCAAAATCAGATATATATTGCCCGAAGTCAATTTTTTCAAAGCGTCAACACCCGTTTGAAAATCTTTTAAACGGTCTTTAAGAGTAAATTCATAATCTACTCCCAAAGGAGCAGAATCGTAAGCGGATATAAATATAGCTTTGGGGTCGTCATCAGGTTTGGCAATAACATCATAGGGACGTTGTTTGATCACTGGAAATAAACCGCTTTCCAACAAAGCCTCCAATACTTCTTCTCGGTTCAAATCATTAGGATTTTTAATACCAAAGTCTTTAAATTCATCTTTCGGGTCGGCTTCAATAACGATTTTCAAAATCTTTCTTCTTTCGCCGCGAATAACATCTTCTACGGTGCCGCTAACAGGTGAAGTAAATTTAATTCTTTCGTCATATTTATGATAAAAAACCGGCTCACCGGCTTTTATTTTATCACCCGGACGAACCATCAATCGGGGATTTATTCCGTAAAACTCTACCGGGCGAATGGCATATTTTTTTGAACGTTCAGCCTGCATAATTTTGGGTTGCGGCTTCCCTTTCAATTTTATATCCAAGCCCTTGGAAATTTTAACTTGTTTATGCATAATTATAAATTATTTCGAATATTTATTTATCAGCTCACAAATTTAGGAAATAGAATTGTAATTATTATGACAATTGTCTTTTATTTTGTTTATTTTTGCTATATATTTCTATCAATTTTTCTTATGGATATTAAAATTTATCGTTTCAGACCTTTTTCATTCGACGATTCCGCTAGGGAAGCCGTTGAAGTTTGCAAGCACTACGGGTTTAGTCATTTGCCCATTGTGGAAAAAGGAATTTTCAGAGGAATGATCCGCTGTGATGATTTGTCGGAAACTAATGAAGCCTTGGAAAATTATAAACATATCATTGAAAAAATTTATATTTCCGACAAAATGCCTTGGACCGAAGTGCTGTCGGTTATGATGAAAAACGAAACCAATATTTTAGGAGTATTAGATAAAGGTGGCAAATATATCGGAATTAAATTATTGGATGATATTCTGGATTATTTGGCAGAAAAAGATTTTATTTCCAAAAAAGGATATGTCATTAGCGTTAAGAAAAATACAGCTGAATTGTCTATAAGTCAAGTAGCACAAATAGTAGAATCTGACGGAGGTGTTGTATTGGGAATTTTGGTCAATGAAACCAATGGAGAAACCGAAGTGGAAATCAAAATACAAACAGAGGATATCAACGAGATTATACAAACTTTCCGTCGTTATGATTATATCATCATCAGTCAAATTGATGAGGATTTGCACCTACAAGAACTACGGGAACATTCCGCTTTTTTAAAGCGATATTTGGAAATGGGGGAATAAATTTATTGCACCATAGCCAAAGTTGCTATACTCAATTTTATATTATTTATTTTCAGTAATTCTTTGGCGGCGGATTCCAAAGTGGCTCCAGTAGTCATTACATCATCGATTAATAACAAGTGCTTGTTTTCATATTTTTTCGTATTCCCGTGCAGTTGAAAAATATCTTTGACGTTTCGTTTTCTTTCTTCCGAATTTTTATGCGTTTGTGATTCGTTATTTATGATTTTTAACAATAGATTTTCATCGCAAATACTTCCCAATTCTTCGGCTAATGTTTTACAGAGATAACTCAATTGATTATATCCTCTGGTTTTCATTTTCTTGGGGTGTAACGGAACGGGAATTATGTAGTCATATTTTATATATCCCATAGTATTTTTGATGTGGTTTGCCATAATTTTACCAAAAAATTCGCCTATTTCCTGATGATTTTTATATTTGAGCTGATGCAAAATTTCTTGGACAATAGATTTTTTTTGAAAATACAAAAGACTAAATGCAGATGTTATGGGAATAAAAGTCGATAATCGTTTATACATAAGATTTTTATTATCGGCATGAAAATAGGTATAAGGTAAGCCGGTTAAACAAGTATGGCAAATTATTTGATTATTATCCATGAGTATATTACCACAAGCCATACAGGTTCTCGGGAAAAACAAATCGATTATTTTAGACAGTGGATTTATCATCATAAAAAAAAGGGGCATTGCCCCTTTGATTATTTTTTATTTTCCGATTTTAAGTATTCCTTAATTTTATTTTCCAATTCTTCCATTAGTTCGGGATTATCGGCAATAAGATTTTTTACGGCATCTCTACCTTGCCCTAATTTTGTATCGCCATAGCTAAACCATGAACCGCTTTTTTTTATGATATCGTATTCGACGGCTAGATCCAGTATCTCTCCCACTTTTGATATGCCTTCTCCATACATAATATCAAACTCTGCGGTTTTGAAAGGTGGAGCAACTTTGTTTTTAACTACTTTTACTTTGGTTTTATTTCCCATTACATTTCCTTGGGAATCTTTGATTTGGGTAGAACGTCTGACATCCAAACGTGCCGAAGCATAAAATTTCAACGCATTACCTCCGGTAGTTGTTTCGGGATTTCCGAAAACCACCCCGATTTTGTCTCTTAATTGGTTAATAAAAATAACGGTTGAATTGGTTTTTGCAATAGACGATGTGAGTTTTCTAAGCGCCTGAGACATCAAACGAGCATGAAGTCCCATTTTGGAATCTCCCATATCTCCTTCAATTTCACTTTTGGGCGTAAGTGCTGCCACCGAATCTACAACTATAATATCAACAGCACCTGAACGTATCAAATTATCAACGATTTCCAAAGCTTGTTCTCCGTAATCAGGTTGTGAGATGATAAGATTTTCCAAATCTACTCCTAAATTTTGTGCATAAAATCTGTCAAAAGCATGTTCGGCATCAATAAACGCTGCAATTCCCCCTTTTTTCTGCGCTTCTGCAATGGCGTGCAAAGCCAAGGTTGTTTTACCGGATGATTCGGGACCGTAAATCTCAATTACTCTCCCGCGGGGATATCCCCCAATTCCCATAGCAATATCCAATCCCAGCGAACCGGTTGGAATGGCATCGGTTTCTTCTACGGGTTCCGAACCGAGTGTCATTACCGTTCCTTTGCCATAGGTTTTTTCCAATTTACTCAAAGTAAGTTCCAAAGCTTTGCGTTTGGCATCCATCTCAGCATTTGTCTTTTTATCTGTATTTTTTTTTGCCATTTTTTTGTTTTTAATATTTATTTTGTTCAATTGTTTAAATTATACCGTCATAATATCGGCTTCTTTTTTCTCCAAATATTTTTCTACTTCTTTTATGTATTTATCGGTCAATTCTTGAATTTTGTCGTGAGCAATTTGGGATTGATCTTCCGAAATTTCTTTATTTTTTTCCAATTTCTTTATATCATTATTGGCATCTTTACGAATATTACGAATACTTACTCTTGCCACTTCTGCTTCTTCCTTGGCTTTTTTAACCAATTCTTTTCTTCTTTCTTCCGTTAGCACGGGAATATTAATTATAATTTTTTCTCCGTTATTCATAGGATTAAAGCCCAAATTAGCATTGATAATCTCTTTTTCAATCACATGTAGCATATTTTTCTCCCAAGGTTGAACTGTTAGTGTCCGTGCATCTTGCACATTTATATTGGCTACTTGTGAAAGCGGAGTTGGAGTGCCATAATAATCCACCATAACGGTTGATAACATTTGGGGCGAAGCTTTTCCTGCTCTTATACTTTTGAGTTCGTGTTCCAAATGAGCTATACTTTTTTTCATATGCTCTTCGGCTTCATCGTATATAAATTGCAATTCTTCGTTCATAATTTTCTTTTTTGTGATATTTTCAAATATACGTTTTTTTACATAAAATTCAAAAAAACGATACTTTAAAATTATTGTATTTTCATTATTTCCAGATTATTGGTACTAGGTTGATGATGGATAATTGCATCAACCATTTGATAATAATATTTCGGTTCTTTTACAAAATCTATATGACTGATATCCAGAATCAGAATATTCAAATCTTTTTGGGTTTTGATAAAATTCATATAACCTTCATGAATTTGTTCCAAATATTCCGCTTTAATGGATTGTTCATAACTTCTACCGCGTTTTTTGATATTTTGCAAAAGTCGTTCCACGTTTTGATAAAGATAAATATACAAATCGGGTTTGGGAATATCCTTATACATAAAATTGAAAATCTTTTTGTAAAGCGAATATTCTTCGTCCGACAGGGTTACTTTTGAAAAAATCAGCGATTTAAAAACATAATAATCCGATATAACGGAAGTTTTAAACAAATCAAATTGAGCCAAATCATCCGAAAGCTGTTGATATCTATCGGCTAAAAAGGACATCTCCAAAGGAAAAGCATAGCGTTTGGGGTCTTTATAAAATTTGGGCAAAAAAGCATTTTCTTCAAAACGCTCCAAAACCAATTTTGAATTAAAATCTTTTGCAAATTGCTTGGTAAATGTGGTCTTGCCTGCACCGATATTCCCCTCGATTGCTATAAAATTATATGGTATTTCGAGTCTTGTGTTCAAAATAATATCTTTGATTTTCGGTTGATCATTATCGGGCGATAAAGATACTAATTCCCGATGAGATTTTTTTAAAACCGGATGAAAAAAATCGGGAGAGATTTCATTTAAAGGATACAAAACAAAGTTGCGCTTGTGTATTTCCGGATGTGGAATGATTAGATTTTTTTTATTAACAATATAATGTTCTATATACAAAATATCAATATCTATTATCCGGTTTTGATATTTTTTATTTAAACTTTTGATTTTTCTCCCTAATAATTTTTCTATTTGGTTTGTAATCAACAATATTTTGTCAGCAGAATATTCGGTGATAAATTCGGCTACTATATTATAAAAATCATTGCCTACAAAATCTTTTGCCGGGGATTGATAAACTTGTGAAATTTTGTTGAGTTTCCCCAATTGTAATTGTAAAAACAAAAGGGCTTTTTCCAAATTTTTTTTTCGGTTGCCCAAATTGCTTCCCAAACCTAATGTAACCTTATTTTTTTTCATTAATATCAAAAATACTAAGCTGAATATGCCAAAATCATTGCCAGTATGATCACCGTAAATTTTTTGATTTTGAATTGATGCGAATGATCATTTTCAAAAAGTATGGTTGTGCCAACATGTGTAAGAATTCCGGCTACAAAAGCATTGATAAAAACTGCATATTGCCTTATCAATTGCAAATGTTCGCCCAAATAAGCAGCAAGTGGTGTCATGGATGCAAAAATTACTAATATCAATAAAATTTTCCTTAGAGAATAACCAGCAAAAATCATTAAACTGGTTAATATTATGGAAATGGGTAGCTTATGTATCAATATACCGTAAAAATAAGATTGATTGATGTGTTCTCCGGCATGAATCGGTAATCCTTCCGTAAAAGCATGTATGCTTAAACTCAACAATACAACCCAAGGAGTTTTGTTGCCAAAAGCATGTTCATGACCATGTTCCGCTCCATGTGAAAATACTTCCAATAATAACTGAAAAAGTATTCCCGAAAGGATAAAAACTCCTATGATTTTCTTGTTGGGATATTCATAAATGTGCGGTAAAATATGAAAAATAATAATGGACAAAAGATAAGCACCGCTAAAACTCAACAAAAAATTGATATATTGTTTTTTGAGATTGCGAATATAATAAGCTATCAGTCCGCCCGAAATTACTACTAAAAAAAGTTCGATATATATCATAGGAAAAGTTGAAAGGTTCTATACAAAGTTAATAAAAAAATCAGCTTAAATCTACTTGATAATTGAGATTTTGCTCCCTTTGCAATGCTTTGAGTTGCCTTGACGATGCAATAGCCATTTTCAACATTTTTTTTCCTATTTTTTTTCGTTTGAAATATTCACGGTATGTTTCGTTTTTCCAATCGAAATCGTCTTTCCAAAACACAGTGGGCGAGATGTAAATATATGTAAAATCGTAAATCAAACTTTGTTGGTTGGCTCTGCTGATAAGATTTTCTTTTGAAGCAGGCGCTAACAAGCTGACATTATTTTCTTTGGCTTTTTGTTTAAAGTTATAGATGAAATTATCATAAATAGGAATAATTTTTTCCAAACTAAAATTATCATAAGCGGTTTCCCCGATTTTGGAAATGGGTCTTAATTGGATGATATCAATGGCATATTGTCCGTAAACATCAAAGAAATGATTAAGTTCTTTAAAATTATCTTCATTGAATGTATAATTTATTCTCAACACCAATTCGGGATATTTTTCTTTGAGTCGGGTAATTAATTCCAAAGATTGATGAAACTTTTCATAATTTCCTCTACCCATCAGCCATTCATAAGTTTCTTTTTTAACCCCATGCAAGGATACGGTTATTTCTTGAAGTCCGTTTTGTATCCAGCTTTCCAATTTCTCTTCTTTCAAAAGATTGGCATTGGTAGTCATGGAGATATGAGGCACTTTATATTTTTTTCCCAATGCAAATACTTTATCCAAGTGTTTATACAAGGTCGGTTCGGTTCCACATCCCACTTGAAGTTTTAAGGCTTGTGGCAGAATTCTTTCCGCCCATAAATCCAAATCTTCCGGAGAAAAAACTCCTTTTAGTTTTTTTACGTAATTTTCATCGGTAAAATAACACATCTTACATCGGAGATTGCATTGATTAACCGGATCAAAATTGACGGACAAATATCTTTTGTTGAGCAAATGTAATAACCATAAACCGACAAATTTAATACGTGGGTTTTTAATTCGGGAGTTGAGTTTTAATAAATAATATGTTAGAGGAGTTTTTTTCAATTTTATATTTTGATGTAAATATATTATAATTTTTTATATCGGGAACAAATAAAAAAGCGGCGAGCCAAAAATGGCTCGCCGCTTTTTTATTATGGTCTGATTTCTTTATCTTTATCATAGAATCTGTATTCCAAATATTTATAGGAATCGCGAGGTTGCACGTCTAATTTTATATTATGCTTCCAACGCCATTTCCTTTTGATGGAAAACAGTCCTTTGGTCAAATATGCCGCAATAAAAGGATGTAAGTGCAAACTAACTTTTTTCATCCCTTTTTCGGCTAATTTTTTAATATCCGCTTCAATTTTAGAGATCAGGGTAATGGGTGCATCGGTTTCTCCTTTCATTACCAAACTCGGATCTTTTTCGGTAGTACGTATATTTCTTTCAGGTCTAAATCTTTGCCGTGTGATTTGCATCAAACCGAATTTTGTCAAAGGCAAGATTTTGTGTTTGGCTCTATCGTCCTCCATGACATTTTTCATATGCTCATAGAGTTTTTTACGGTTTTCACTATCTTTCATATCGATGAAATCCACTACAATGATTCCTCCCATATCTCTTAGTCGTAATTGACGAGCAACCTCGGAAGCTGCTTGTAAATTTACTTGCAAAGCATTTTCTTCCTGACTTTGTTTTTTGTCGGACGAATTGCCACTGTTTACATCAATTACATGCATAGCTTCGGTATGTTCAATCACCAGATAAGCTCCTTTATCCAGCATAACATTTCTCCCGAATGAGGATTTTATTTGTCTTTCGATTCCGTATTTTTCAAAAACAGGCACTTTGGAATCGTGATATTTAACGATGGATTCCAAATGAGGTGCTATATTTCTGACAAAATCTATAACTTCCAAGTATAATAATTCATCGTCGACTACTATTTTGGTAAAACTGTCATTTAAAATATCCCGAAGCATGGTAGTTACCCTGTTACTTTCTCCAAAAATTCTTTGGGGCGGGTGTGCATATTGGATTTTGGAAGCCAAAGCATTCCATTTATCCAATAAAATTCGAAGGTCTTTGTCCAAATCCGCTACTTTTTTTCCTTTGGCGGCAGTTCGTATAATCACCCCGAAATTTTTAGGTTTTATACTTTGCACCAATCTTTTTAGCCTGTTTCTTTCCGCTTCAACTTCAATTTTTTGAGATACGGAAACCTTATTATAAAAAGGCACCAAAATAAGATAACGTCCGGCTAATGAAATTTCGGAAGTTAATCGGGGTCCTTTGGTAGAAATAGGTTCTTTTAAAATTTGAACCAATAAGTTTTGTTTTGCTTTAAGAACGTCTTTTATGTTTCCCGATTTGTCAATATCAGGTTCCAAATTAAAATTTTTTAAGCTGAAATCCTTTAATTTTCCGGATCCTGCTTGTTTAAGAAATTTAATGAGGGATTTAATTTGTGGTCCAAGATCATGATAGTGTAGAAAACCGTCTTTTTCCGAGCCTACCGGAACAAAAGCGGCGTTTAATCCCGGAACAATTTTATTTATTTTTGCCAGATATACATCTCCTACATTAAATTTACTTGAAGTCTCTTCTTTATGAAGTTCTGTTAATTTACCGTCTTTTAATAAAGCAAAATCAATAGCGGAAGGATTAGACCGAATAATTAATTCTGTATCCATTCCTTTTGATTTTTAAGATTAATATGTCAATGATCACATAAATATCAAAGAAAAAGTAGGTGTGCCTACTTTTTCTTTTTATGTCTGTTAGCTCTACTTCTTTTTTTACGTTTGTGAGTGGCTATTTTTTTTCTTTTTCTCTTTTTTCCGCTTGGCATAATATTTAAGGTTTTACGTTTTCTTTTACTTGATTTACAAATGATTTGGAAGGTTTGAAAGCCGGTATATAATGAGCCGGTATCTTGATAGAAGTATTTTTGGAAATATTTCTCCCGATTTTTTCAGCTCTGTATTTGTTTATGAAGCTTCCAAATCCTCTTAAATAAACATTTTCGTTTGAAGCTAAGCTGTTTTTAACTTCTTCTACAAAATTCTCAACCACTGCGAGAACATCCTTTTTGTCAAGCCCTGTCTTGTCGGCTATTTTTGCAACAATCTCTGCTTTTGTCATAATTATATGTTTTTATTTCGTTATATTTATCTTATTGGGATTGCAAATATAATACATATTCTTGAATTGCAAAAGATTAGCAATGATTTTTTTGAACTTGATTTTATATAAATAATACTAATTATATTTACAGCTTAATTCAATAAATCAATGAATACTAAAAAGCTATTGGAATGGTATAAACAACATAAACGTAATTTACCTTTTAGAAACACCAATGATCCTTACAAAATTTGGATTTCCGAAATTATTTTTCAACAAACACGTATTGAACAAGGGTTGCCTTATTATTATAAATTTATCAAAAAGTTTCCTGATATTTTTAGTTTGGCACAAGCTCCCGAAGACAAAGTGCTAAAACTTTGGCAAGGTCTGGGGTATTATTCTCGTGCACGCAATATGCACCACACGGCACAAACAATTGTCAACAATTACGATGGAAAATTTCCGCAAACCAAAAAAGAACTTCAACTACTCAAAGGAATTGGCGATTATACGGCGGCGGCTATAGCTTCCTTGGCTTTTGGCGAACCAGTTGGAGCTGTAGACGGAAATGTCAGTAGGTTTTTAACCAGATTTTTCGGATTGGATGTTCCCATAGATTCCTATCAAGGCAAAAAACAACTGACAATGCTTGCCAACAGGTTTATAGACAAAAAACAACCGGGAATTTCCAATCAAGCAATGATTGAACTCGGCGCCTTGGTATGTAAACCCAAAAATCCGGACTGCCAAAATTGCCCTTTGCAAAACAAATGCACAGCTTACGCAACGGGAACTATTGAAAATCTTCCGCTTAAAAAAAACAAAACTATCGTAAAAACACGATTTTTGAACTATTTTCTGGTTCGCTACAAAGATGAAATCATAATTGAAAAAAGAACTCAAAAAGGTATTTGGCAAAATTTATATCAACTGCCTTTGATAGAAACCCATAAAGAAATTCATAAAGCGACAAATATTTTTTATAAAAAATTGAATGAAAAATATCAAATAGAAATCAATGAGCTGATTTTTATAGAAAAAAACATTCATCAGCTGACCCATCAAAAATTAATAATTAATTTTTGGTTGATACGAACTTCAACGAGAAATAACAAGTTTATACACCTCAACAAACTGAAAAACAAAGCTTTTCCCATAATCATATCAAAATTTTTGGATAATAATTTATAATGATTTACCTTTGAATAATATTTCAATTAACGAACAATTTTTTATTATGAATGGAACAATAAACAAAGTTATTCTTATCGGACATTTGGGCGATAACGTAAAGATGCATTATTTTGAAGGAGGAAATTCCATTGGTAGATTTCCATTGGCTACCAATGACAGCTATATCAGCAAACAAACCGGAGAAAGAATTGTCAACACGGAATGGCACAATATCGTAGTTCGCAATAAATTGGCCGAAATTTTTGAACGTTATGCCAAAAAAGGCGACAAAGTTTATTTGGAAGGACGTTTGAAAACCAGACGTTGGACAGACGATACCGGAAGAGAACGCTATGTTACCGAAATTTACGTTACGGAATTTACGTTTTTAACTCCCAAATCCTCTCAAACCGCTCAACCTATTGAAAATCAACAGGAAGAAAAACCCAAAGAAGAAATTTCCAATCAAGAGACCGGCTCTGCTACACCCGAAGAGGAAGACGATTTACCTTTTTAATCTAAAAAATTATGGAAGACCCGGATAGTTTATCTGTCTTTATTCAAATTATTCCTTATTTCGTTGCCATTTTAATACTATTAATTTTTTCAGCTTTGATTTCCGGAACCGAAGTGGCTTTTTTTTCATTAAGTCCTGCTGATATAGAAGTATTGGAAAAACAAGAAAACGGAAAAACCATTAAAAACCTTTTGTCTCAACCCAAAGATTTATTGGCAACTATTTTGGTGGCAAATAATTTTATCAATATTGCCATTGTTATTCTATCTACTTATCTAACCGCCATTTTATTGCATAATGTGTCAGGGTGGTGGAAATATATAATTGAAATCGGTGTCGTAACATTTTTGATTTTGCTTTTTGGAGAAATACTCCCCAAGGTTTATGCCAACAGACATTCCGTAAAATTTGCCAAAATGATGGCCAAACCTATTTTATTTTTAAAGAAAATACTTTATCCAATCAGCATTATTTTGGTAAAATCTACGGGTTTGGTTGAAAAACGTTTGAAAAAAGAAAATATAAATTTTTCTGTTGATCAAATTTCACAAGTATTGGATATGACCGATGATAAAGAAACTTCGGAAGAAGAAAGAAAAATTTTTGACGGAATAGTTTCTTTCGGTGAAACCGAAGCCAAACAAATTATGCGCCCACGTATAGATGTTTTTGCATTGGAAGATAATTTATCTGCCAAAGAAGTTATTGAAGAAGTCAGCCGGAGAGGTTTTTCCAGAATACCGGTTTATCATGAAAATATGGATAATATTAACGGTGTTTTATTTGCCAAAGATTTGATACCGTATTTAGACCAAAAAGATTTTGATTGGAAAAAACTTTTGCGTCCGCCTTTTTTTGTGCCGGAAAATATTAAACTGGATGATTTATTACGTGATTTTCAAGACAAAAAAACCCATTTGGCGGTTGTGGTGGACGAATACGGCGGGACTTCGGGTATTATTACACTGGAAGATGTAATTGAAGAAATTGTAGGTGAAATCACCGATGAGTATGATAAAGAAGACTTAAATTTCCGAAAAATAGATGAACATACTTTTGAATTTGATGGAAAAACGGCATTGAAAGATTTTTATAAAATTATGGAAATTCCCGAAGCCGATGAAATTGTTTTTGAAAAAGAAAAAGGTGATGCCGAAAGTCTAGCAGGGTTTTTCTTGGAACATTATGGCGGATTCCCCAATAGAAATGACAAAATCAGTATAAAAAATTATGATTTTATCGCTACCGCTATGGATGGAAAACGAATAAAAAAAATTAGAGTTGTAAAGAAAAAATAAAAAGGGATATCCTTTTGCAGTTTAAATTTTCTGTTAGTCTAAAATTATCATAATTTTTAATTTTTTATTGGATATGAACCGTCTGATTTTTTTAAAAGGCTTTATATTGTTATGTATTTTTAGTTTGTCGGATTGTCATTCGCCTACTGAAATTTCTTGTAATCAACCAAAAAAAAATATTGGTTTTTCAAGCCGCTTGGATACAATAAATATTCAAAAAAAACATCCGAACAATAGCCCAAATTTAATATTTGATATTTTTGCCAAATATCAATTAAACGATAGCATTTATATTTCCCCGCTTAAAGATGCAATTGTTTCTATCAAACCTTATACTAAAAACAAAACTTTACTTACAGATGACGAGGGTCAAATACAGTTGGAAGTAAAACCCGGGAAAATAAAATATAATATCGGTTATTATGGTTATCATACATATTCCGACACTTTAACAATTGTCCCCGAAAAGTTATATAAGCTTAAAGTAGTATTAGGAAAAGACGATTAAACAAATTCACCTTGTTCAAAAGCCGTTCCTACTACTACAATATCGGCTCCTACGGCAAAATATTTTTCTATTTCTTCACGTGTGCGGATACCACCACCGACTATTATTGGAACTCCCAGTTTTTCAGCTACCAAGTTCACGGTTTTCAAAGGAACAGGTTGCAAAGCTCCGCTTCCGGCTTCAAGATAAATTGTTTGCATACCCAACATTTGCCCTGCCAATGCGGTTGCAAAAGCAATTTCGGGTTTATCCCGTGGTATGGGACACGTATTGCTGATATATTCCACGCTTGTGGTTTTACCGTTTTCTATTAAAATATAACCGGTCGAAATGATATCCAAATCCGTTTGTGCCAAAACCGGTGCGGCTTTTATATGTTGCCCGATTAAATATTCGGGATTTCTCCCCGAAATAAGCGAAAGGAACATAATTCCATCGGCGTGCTTGCTGATTTGTGTAAAATCTCCGGGAAAAATTATCACCGGAATATCCATAATTTTTTTGATTCTTAAAATACAATCATCCAAATTATCTTTTTTCAAAAGACTTCCGCCCACAAAAATATAATCGGGTTTTATATTTTGTAATAGCTTTTCATCAAAGGATTTATCCGGATCTATCAAAATAGCCAGTGATTTTTTTCCTTTGTTTTTATCGGATATAATTTGACTTAATATTCGTTTCATTTCAAAAATTTTTTATCATAATTGCTCGATACCAATCGGTTCCGATATGAAAATATTTTTCGTCCTCGACTTTAAAACCTGCTTGTTTTAATATGATATCTTGTCTTCGGGTAAGATTACAACCGTCGGCAAAAGGTCGCCATATCGGATTGACAATTTTTTGAAATTTTCCATACCATCCGTCCGAATGAATATGTTCCAGCACCAAAAGTTTTCCGTTATCTTTCAATAGTTTTTTGTATAAAGCAGCAGCTTGCACCGGATTTTTTATCGTGCAAAGCACCAAAGTGGATAAGATATAATCAAATTTTTCCGGCAGTTCGGGTATTTTATCAATAGTTTCCAAGCCTGCATTGAAAATTTTGATGTTTTTGTCGGGAGGTATTTTTTTTACAGCTCTTTTATACATTGGTTTGGAAGGTTCAACGGCAAATATATTGGCATTTTCAGGATAAAGAGAAAAATTTATACCGGTTCCTGCGCCTATTTCCAAAACATCACCTTCTTTTATTTGGTCAATCAAAAATTTACGATGTTTGAATAAAACTTTTTCCAATGATTCCATAAAGGGATCATAGAAAAAGCTCATTATTTTTTGATATTGTGCTCTGATCAATATTTCGTAATTTTTTCTTTAAACTCTTGGATTACCTGTTCCAAACGTTTTCTTATCTCCTCCTTATCGGTAATATATTGAGGATATGCCGGTTTTTTCTCGGGAAAAAGTTCCATAAACAAAGTTTGCGAAGGAAATGCAAATTCCACTCCCAAGTTATTTGCCAATTCCAAAATACCTAATAATAAAATATGTCTACCGTGCATTTCTTCACCGTAATCTTTGGTCATAAAATATACATTTAATAATATATTCAATGACGAATCTCCATATTCTACAAATTCCACATTATAAGGTGCAATATTATAAGGTGTAAAATTTGAATAATTACGTGTGGTGGGGTGCAATTCGATGAGTTGTTTGATTCCTTCGACAAATTCTTCTATTAATTCAGGAGGGGTATCGTAACGAATTCCCAATGTAGTTGTATATCTTCTGTAAACCCTTTTGCCCAAATTATTAATAGCGGCTTCGGATAATTTACTATTCGGAACTTTATAAATAGAAGTATCTGCCGCTCTGATAATAGACGAACGGAACCCGACCTCTTCTACGCTTCCTTCAATAGAATCCATTTTTATCCAGTCTCCGATTTTAAAAGGTTTGTCAATAAAAATCATCAAAGTTCCGATTAAATTTTTAACGGTATCTTGTGCCGCCAAACCTACTGCCAAACCTCCTATGGATACACCTGCAATTATAGCTTTGGGGTCGGCACCCATTACAATCAGCATTTTAAAAATACCGAAGATTATAACTATGGTTTTTAAAGTGTTCTCCAAAATCGGGA
>Ga0256833_1001636_pt1 | contig 16351 bp, 22 predicted proteins | sample 356284metaG_FD_190535 | JGI IMG/M metagenome (GOLD analysis project Ga0256833, IMG submission 190535) | Hydrothermal vent microbial communities from Mid Atlantic Ridge, Atlantic Ocean - 356-284 | ecosystem: Environmental > Aquatic > Marine > Hydrothermal vents | place: Atlantic Ocean: Mid...
AACATTATTCCCTCAGATATTGCCCTCCAACCGGAACAAAGCGTTTTGGCTTGACAGGTTTGTCGTACTTCCTGATGTCTTCGAGTTCAATGGCCATCCAGAGCTTTTTCTTCTGCTGTCCCCTGCTTTTCCATCCCGATTTCCATCTTTTTTGAGATTTGATGTACTCCTTAAGTTCCTCTTTTGTCAGAAAGATTCTATCACCGTAAGTCTCGTAGAGCTTTATGGGATCGTCCATCAGAATTATTCTTTTTATCTTTGCCTCTCCAACAAATCCCGTGTCTTCGTGAGATTGATAAAAAACGAATTTCATGCCGGGTTTTAGCTGCTTCCAGACTGTTGCTGGCTTTACGAAGACATCTTTGCCTTTGAAAAAGCGATCTACGAATTGTTTGGGGATTGGATACGTCACACCGATAATTTCCGACACTTCAAGCACCTCACTTCAAGCTTTACACTCCCAGAGCTGGACTTCTTAATATCTCTAACTTTCCATTATCGTCAATAAAATAAATTTCGACATCTCCAAGCCAAGGCCCGTACTGCTTCGCATATCTTTCGAAGGTACTTCTATTGCCGAGCCCGACTATGAACTTCCTCCACTTCTTCCCACTCGATTGCTCGAGCTTCTCCATCAGCCAGACGTATTCAGATATTGCACTGAACTGTGCTGCGGGAACAGCTCCTTTGAAGGTGTAGAATTTCACGTCCCCAACAACAGCTTCTTCTATATTTACAAGGTCGAACTCCTTGTACTTCCCGAAGATATTAAGCTTCTTTTTCTCGAGTTTTACACCCAGATACTTCTCCATCACTTCTTTCGCTATTGCTTCTGAATCAATTCTATCTTCGTCTGCTTCGAGCTGTTCAGTTTCTGATCCTTCAGCCAGCTTAAACATTCCATTGCCGAGATAGAGCAGAAAAGCCCTCTTGTATAACGAGGGGTGATTCCGCTTTGAGCTTTCTACATTCTTCGACAATCCCCTCAGATGTAGCTGGATCGTGTTGTCCTTGAAGGGGCAATCCGGATAATGAGTTCGTACGTAGCTTATAACTTCTGAATAGTGGAATGATCTGTTGTCTTTTCCAAGGCTATGAGCAGCTTCTCTAACGAGTTCATATGCTGTTTTCTTATAGTTGTAGGGCATCAGCCCTCACCGATGATGAGTTTATAGTCCTCCTCGGGAATCTCTCTCATTGCTTTTCCCATTAAATGTCCTGTCCACTTCTGCTTGTTCTTGATGAACTTCAGTTTTGGAATCAGGGATTTGAAATCCACTGGCGTTGAGAAGATTTTGACTGGTTTCAGCTTTATGCGGAGCGGGAAGACTTCATTGCCCATGCCTGGAGGAGATTTGAATATCCTCTTGCTGTCTTTGAAAACTTCTGATGCTGCTTCGTAAACAGCCACAATTCGAGGTTCTACGATTTTGTTCTTGTCTCTTTCCTGCTTGAGGTAAATTAGAAGTTTGTCTCTGGGTTTAACTTTTGCTATGGTGTTCTTATGGCGCTCGGGAACTCCCCAAACATTCTTTTCCTTTATCACCTTCCAGTTCTCTTCGGTGGTTATGCAGAGCCAGTAGGACATGAGATCACCTCAGCATCTTCCAAACATTGTTTCTTTCAATTCCAAACCAGTAACGCTTAAGTTCTTCTTCAGCCTCTTTGTATTTTGGATAGTACTGGCTTACAATCCACCAAAACTTCCTGTTGTGTTTCGGAACAATGAGATGCGTAAGTTCATGAATAACTACATAGTCTTTAAGCTTTTCAGGAAGGGCTGCAAGGATTATGTTAAAGCTCAGATTTCCCTTGGATGAACAGCTTGCCCACTTCGTTTTTTGCTTCCTTATATAAATCCTACCGTACTTAACGCCAAGGAGGCGGGAGTAAAACCTTACTTTTTCCAGCATTTCATCTCTTAGATTTTTTCTTATCCACTTCTCTATTTCTTTTGTGTTTCTGGCAAAGATCGTTCCATTCTCCATTCTTAGGGCATCGCCATACTTCAACCGGTAAAAGTTTCCGTTCAGGATGAGGTAATCCCTTCTCTCATCAAATTCTTTTACAAGCTCCTTTATCTCTCTAATTTTCTTTTCAATCCATGGCTTTTTTTCTCTCGATAAGGCTGTTAACATCAAATCCATAGGGGGCTATTATCCTGACACTTTCATCCGGATTTACCACGATTCTGCAGTTCTTGACTTCTCTTCTCTCAACTTTTATCTCCATTATATCACCTTCTTTAGCAATTCAACCAGCTCATCTCTCAGTTTTCTGATTGAAGTGACATCGCCTTTATATTTCCTGATTAGGTATAGCAGAATTTTCCGTGAAACTTCATTGACAACTTCTCCCTTGGCACTCCATCCAGGAAATGTAATTTCCTCAACAAGCTTTTTTATTTCAACGGCATCGTTTATAAGGCTCTCATTGTCATTTAGCCTCTTTCTAAGGAGCTTCAAAATTTCATATTCTGCTTTTCCAATCCCCAAACTCTTTCTTTCCTCCTTTTCCATGTGAATCTTTTTCGCTATCGAGTCAAGGTCAGCGTAGAGCTCTTCAATGCCTTTTTCCCTTTCCCTCCAGTCTTTTACTATCCTCTCAACCCTGTTAACTATGTCTTCATCAAGTATCTCACCCCTCTCAATGTAACTCCTCACAGCAAACAGCAAATCGTAAAATCTCTTGCTTTTGTCCTCTCTTGCAATCTTTTTAAGGAATTCCTCGTTGATTTCAACTATAGGAAAGTCCTTTCTGATTTTTTCAATATCTATTGTTTCATGGATGAATTTAAGCGCTTCCTCCATAAATCTGTCCTTCTTCTGCTCAACTTCAGGATCCATCCCTTTTACTCTGCGATGATAGACGTAGTATATTTCCGTCAGCCAGTCGAATTTCTCCTTGAATTCAAGCCTTTCTTCAATTAGAAGCCTGTAAAGGTTTCTGATTTCTCTATACAGCTTTTTGAAGTGCTCTCCTACGTCTTTCTCCTCAAGTTTTACTATTGCTGCCTCGATCGTTTCTCTATCGTAGCTTATTGGCAAATCAAGAAGTCTTAAAGCTTCTTCAATCTTGCCTTTCAGCTCCTCTTTAATCTCATCAACGTCATACGCCACTCCAGCGATGTCAGCCTCATCGTAGATTGCCAATGCTTTCTCAAGCTCGCCAAATACTCCGATGTAGTCTATTATTAAGCCTGCAGGCTTTACGTTCTCGCCATCCTTGAAGAGGGGGTCTGTTCGTTCTCGCTATCGCCTGCAAAAGCCTGTGCTCTTTTAGTGGTTTATCGAGATACATGGTTTGAAGAATGGGGGCATCGAAACCTGTAAGCAGCATGTCTGTAACAATCAAAATTTTCGGGTTCTCTTCTTTCTTAAACCTCTTAACGATCTCCTCCCTAATCTCCTTTGGTTCTTTGTTTCCATACCTCTTCTTCAGTTCTGCAAGATATTCCTGAATCTCCTCAGGATCGTCCTGGCTGAATGTCATCACGATTTCCGTCCATTCAGGTGGCATGTATTTGTCCAAAGCTCTCTTGTATCTCACGCATGCTTTCCTGCTTACAGCAACAACCATCGCCTTGAACGGTTTTACAGACTGATAGTGGGCTGCAATATCCCTCGCCACCCTCTCTATTCTCCTCGGATTCTCCAGAATTACCCTTATAGCATTCAATTTTTTCTTTAACTCCTCCTCAACCTGCTCTCTATATTCCTCTTCGATTTCTTCAAGTTTTGATGTTAGAAAGATGTTCAAAGATTCTTTATCAAGATGCTCGCTGTCGAGCCTTGCTTGATAAGCTATTTTAACTGTAAAACCATCCCTTATGGAATCGAGAATGAAGTAGCGATCCAGATATGGCTCATCTGCATATCCAAAAGCTGCATATGTGTCTCTCCCTCCCTTTGCTATCGGCGTGCCTGTGAAGGCGAAGAACGCTGCATTTTTGAGAATGCTTCGCATTGTAGCAGCCAGATCCCCATACTGGCTTCTATGCCCTTCATCAACAAAAGCTATCACGTCTCTGCGATTCACTATGGAACGAGTCTTTTTGAGCTCTTCTCTCAGCTCTTTAAGCTCCTCCTCCCTGAACTTGTGAATGAGGGTTACGAAGATACCCCTCTTTCCATCAGCATGCGTTAGAATTTTCCTGAGGTGTGATATGGACTCAACGACCTCAAATGATAAGCCCACTGATTTGAGCTCATTGCCAAGCTGCTCCTGAAGATCGACGCGGTCAACAATGAAGAAAATCGTTGGATTTCCAAGGATTTCCCGAATTTTGTATGCTGCAAAGATCATCGTTAACGTTTTACCGCTTCCCTGCCAGTGCCAGATCAACCCCTTATTTCTATCCCCCTCCCGCCTTACGTATTTCACGGCTCTGTTAACAATTTTGTTTGCAGCCCTGTACTGCATGTACCTCGGCAGTACTTTGGTCCACTCGCCCTTATCCTCTCTGTAAAAGATGAAAAACCTTAGAATATCGAGCAAAATGGGTTTCCTGAGGAAGTCGAGTTCCTGCCATTCATAAGCAGGGACATCTTTAAGCCATCTGACGTTAGGGAAGTAAACGGCTTTGTCAGCCATTGCAACACTGAACTGCACGTACTTGAAAAGCTCAGGAACTTCCTCCTCATACCTCTTTACCTGGCTGTAGGCTTTCTTCCAGCTCTCCGACATTTTCTTGCATTCAATTACAACGATCGGGATGCCATTGATGTAAAGCACGATGTCGGGAATATCAGCCTTCAGGCCTTTATAATACACCTGCCTTGAGAAAATGAACTCGTTGTTTTCGGGATTTTCATAGTCAATGAGCTTTACTCTTTTTATAACTCCTGTTTCTCTGTCTTTTACGGCAACACCGTTTTTTAATGCTTCAAGGACGGCTTTGCAACCTTCAACATCGAAAAATCTAGTTTTGAGGTAGTTTATAACCTCTTCAACCTCTTCATCATTCACGCTGTTTAATCTCCTGATGGCTGATTTCAGGATGGATATTATTAAGGGTTCAGAATAATCTTCGATTAGTTTATCTGATGGAATGAACTTCCAGCCAAAGCTTTCAAGCTTTTCAGCCATCGGTTCTTCGGTCTGGATAAGCTCTTTCCTCATAAAATCACCTAATGCTCTTCAACTTTAAACCTCCTCCTTTTGGGTTTGTAACACATCACAGCACCCTCTAAGCCAGATAAATCTCTCTCTGCCTCTCAATAAGCTCTTTGATTTTGTCAGCCTCGCTATGATCGAAAATCCCCAGAATATCACTTATCTTTTGCCTTTTCAGTCTTTTGATCTTTGAGTAAACGTCATCCATCATTTTTGCCATGATTGTGTATTGGCAAGGATATATTTAAGATTTAACTTTGTTTTGAACTCTGAGAACATCAATCAGTAATACTCAAATCCACAAGTGCTGGTTTGAGGAGTGTTCCAAAAGTCTTTTTTATTTCACGTAATGGATGGATCCAGGTGACTATATAATCCCAGTATCCCTCACCATTTCTTCCTGTAATTATATAATTAAAATCCAATACGGCCGAGGGAATAATTCCAATTTCTTTTCTGATAAAGTAAGCAATACTACTTCTATCTTCTGCTACTAACTCTTCCAGATTCATCTTGCTCTCATATTCAAGTTCTTCGAGTTCCCATATCAAAGTATCCAATTCAAGAACCTCGCCAGGGAAAAACATATACGATCGAATGTGTTCCGCATCAATGGCTTCGGAAGGGTTAAGAGGATCATCTAAGTACACGACAAAAAGGTATGCATCCATCTCTACAAGTCCAAGATCTTTATAGTCTGGTTCTAGCTCGACAATATAATGACCTACATATCCCTCGTTATGAATTGGCAACATAAGTGGACTTAACTCGTAAGATTCAGAATTTGGATCGAATACAGCTATTCTGTATTGGAGCTTTAGTCCCAAAGATTCGAAGAATCTGAACTCTGAAAGTACTTCTTTAAGTTCTCCTGTTCTTGCCTTTTTTAATTTTGGATATGGATTTGTTGTAACATCTATAAGAATGGGTTTATTCGTAGCTGGATCTCGACCGCCAAAGTCAGCCTTGAAAAATTTGTCTATGCGAATAGGAGATGGTTCAAGCTTTTGTTCCTTACGAAACAGATGATAGTACATAACCTCAGCAACCATACCTTTTTTGAAACTGTTGTGTCTCGTATATCGCTCCTGTTTGAATTCCTCTTCAATGTAGCTTAGAGTTGTTGCCAAAGCAGTTTCATCGTTTCCAGTCTTACGTAGTTCTTCGTCATAGAGTTGGTATGACCTCTGCCGGATGCGTTCAAAATCCTTCATTTAAACTCACCTTAAAGTTTGCCAGCATTAAAACGTCATCCCTAAATCTTTAACGTCCGATTTTCTATGCTTTTTGCCAAGTATTCTATAATTTGTGCTGTGACTCCAACAACAAGCTCTGTCGTAGTTCTGGGTGCTGGACCGGGATGTGGTCCGCCATAGCTAACGAAGTCGCGTAGCTTGTTAATTAGTCCTCTCATTCTCTCCCGAAAACTCTCAACTTCCTCAGTTACTGTAACTTCAGGTAGGAATTCATCCCTCAACACTTGAAGCGAGTTTCTTACTGCAGTTCTTGCTCCTTCAACATCATTCTCCTCCAACCGAGTGTACGAATCATAAAGATAGCCTATAGCCTTATTTAATACTGGATGTTCAACAACGAGTGTTAACAAGCTTTTTTTGATGTGTGAGAGGTTTTCTACAATTTTCTCCGCATCATATCCCACCGGTTTAATCTCAAATGGCAGCAAGGGCTTGTTATTATATTGTGTCAGTAAGATGGCAACTTTGTAATTGTCCCCTATATTAAGTTCTGAGGACTGTTCTTCTGAAAATGCTATTGCTTTTACCCACTCGTTAATATAGTAGAACCTCCCAATCCTAAATTCTAATTGTCTAAACGGCTTGAACCTTTTAACCAGTTTTCCATGCACATCTCTAATTTCAATCAAATATGCTGTTAGCGTTTTACTTTCTTGTATATGAGGGACTATGTCTGTTACTGCACGTAAATTAATGCAATATCCCTGTTCTTCAACTTCAACTGGTACACGGGCAAGTTTTTTGAGACCTTCTTCACCTGCAGGAACTTTCTGGATGTACGTTATGGAGGAATACTTTACGTTATCTACTAACACTACTGGCATTTTTACCCGCTCCTTCTCTCATTTGGCACGTCAACTTCAATTTTACTTGTTTCGTCTGAAAACTATTCTCAGCCTGTTTATAATTCTCATGTTAAGGCTTGTGTTAAACAATGCTAAGTTAATCAGATCCAAGGTTATGTAAGCAGCCAGAATAACATTAAGGACTATTGAGAACTTAAAGACGTAGAAATAGGTGTTGTAGGCTGTTACGAAATTGTTATTGGCAATCTCTAATTTCTGGCTGAGTAAATTGACCTGCATTTGCGTGGAGTTGATGTAGTGCTTAAGCAGCTGGATATCTTCTTTCGTTATTGTCTCGTTTTTCAGTTGTTCGTATTTTTCTTGATATTCTTTGAGTTGTTGGTTTAGTTGGGCTATTTCCTGTTTTAGAGCTTGTATTTCAGCATCTTTTTTCTGAAGTTCTTCTTTATAGGGCTGAATTTGTGATTCGGTTATAAAATTGCTCGTCTGGACGGCAATAAGCCAGATAACAGGAATAAAAATAAAAAACACTATCAGAGCCTTTATTAAATCCTCAAGTCCATCCATTAATCGACCCTCACTCTCCCCCTCTACTGAGGTGATTTGTTAATAATCCCTCCTCCTGCCATTTTAGAATAAGATTTGTTACGAAGTTTATAGAGAAATAAGCCCAATCTTTAAGTTCTTCCTTGCTGGCGTTACTTACTTGATTAAGTATTCTCATAAATTTAATAAAATCTATACGATATTCATCTAAAAATTGCATGCCTGTAGATGCCATTCCTAACTGATGAATAGCTTTGCTTAATTCTTTTGCGAGTTCGTAGAATTCTTTATCTTTGTATTTCTCCGCATAATTGTTACTTACTACATTTATTAGCTCTTTATCCGCTCCGAAATACCCTGTAAGAATGCCAGCTTTTCCAAATATATCACCAATATCGAACGTCGCATCTATAAGAGCATCAGCGCATTTTGATATGCATTCTTCATAATTTTCTTTCGAAAGAGCTTGTTCAGCCTCTCTAATTTTATTTTTGAGCTGCTCATTCTCGACTAATTTTGCAAGGCTTAATTCATCAAATTTTATTCCGAATTCGCTTTCAACAACAATGTTTAGAAAATCTTCAACAAAACCCTTGAATTTTATTACTTCCTCATAAGGTGGGACAACTCCAGCATGCTGTGCTAAATTTCTAACATCGTGCAAATCAAATATTTGTTTTTTAAGGGGTAATTTTGGACCATTGTTGACGATTTCGTTCCATAAGTCCTTAAATCTAAGTTCCTGGCGAGCTGAGTCCAATACACTATATTTAGTAGCTAAACATTTCAGTACCATTTCTACTGTGAAGTCAAAATGATGTATAGCAAGAAGTCTGCTTACCTCGTCTTTATTCCTTGCATGTGTACAACCATGTAAGTAAACACCTTTAGCTAAGACTAGTCTCCTAATTTCAGAGGAAACAATTTCTGGGTTTGAACTCATACCTTCACCCTCCTCCTCCCAGTCAACAAATCATTCATCAAACCCCTCTTAATCCTTTCAAGCTTATCCTTGCGTTTTCTTTCGAGTTCGAGCTTTTTATCCACAGTTGAAAGAATTTCGGCGATTTTTTGCTGTTCGTGGAGGAGTGGGAGGGGGATTTTCAAATTATCTAAATCTTTTTGAGTTATTGTGGCTTGAGCCACTGCTGTTTTTGCAAAAGAACGAATCTGTCTGAAATACTTCTCAGTTTGAGCAAAAATTGTAAAAAAATTGGGTAACATTCTGGTTGTATTGAGGCGAATACGAATGTTTTTACTTTCAAATGTTGCTTTACCAAAGTTAGGTGGGACCAATCCTGCTTTTCCAACGAGTTCGGGAGTATTCACTCTATTAATGACTATATCTCCTTCTTTAAGCCCATATTCTTCCAATTCTTGCTTAGTAACCTCTAATAGAGGTGCATCAATTTTATTGATGTATCCATTAACAATGTTGTACATCCGAATGCATGGATAACCTCGTCCATAGTACTTTCTCGGCTTATAGATGCCATTTTTGTACGAAACTACTACTTCTTCAAGCCTAACAACCTCCCACTCCTTCGGAATCCTACCAATCTCCGTATCCTTAAACTCGGTGTGCCCTATGCCCTTCGTTAAAAGCTCCTGCATCAGCCCCTTCTTCAGCCTTTCAGTCCTCGCTATTGCTTCATTTACTTTTTCAATGGCTTTATCAACCGTGCTGAGAATTTCAGCGATTTTCTTTTGTTCTGGGAGGGGTGGAAGAGTCACATTCAACGTTTTGGCAAGATTATGGTTTAAGTGTAACACATTAGTGCCTTGAGCGTATGTTTTCATAATTCTTCTAATCTTTCCCCATGAAAGAAAGTAAAATAAGAATTCAGGAGAAACTTTTTCAGTTTTTAGAACTAATTTTGTTAGATCCATTGAATAAATCAACTTATTTGCACTTTCTGTTAGAGTTTTGGATATCCTTAGTGGTGCGCCTATTATGAACCCTTTGCTCATGTCTGTATTCGCGATAAGAATGTCATTTTCTCTAAGGCAAAACTTCTCATCTATCTGAATGTCTTCTCTGAGATACAGGTGTTCAGCATTGGTTTTTATTCCCCCTTCTTTTTCAAAATCATTAATTGTAATAAACCGTAATTTTGTTGGTCTAGTTGATAGATCAGAACTTCTGTAAGAATAACCTCTATAAAAGTCTGCAACATCTCCAAGCCTTACGACCTCCCAATCCTCTGGAATTTTTCCGATTGGTGTTTCTTTAAACTTAGTCTCCATTAGAACCACCCGCAACAAGAATTAAAACTCCCCTATCACCATGGAGTATTGGTATTAAATAAACTGTCGCATTTACTTCCTTTTGTATTCTCTGTCTAATCCTTTCAATCCTATCATTCCTTAGCCTGCTGCTTGGGATAGGATTAAACGTACCATCATCTTCAACCCCTATTAAATAGACCTTGCATGGCGAAGAATTCAGTTTTGTGATCAGATCTTGGCTCAGTCTCTCGACAATATCAGCATCTCCCCCTGAAAAGTAGTCCTGAGATTTAAATTCTAATAAATGGTCTTCTAACTTAGTTAATTGTCTCCCAAAAGATGTTTCTTTTATAATTCTTTCAGCAAATGGCTCAAGGAAGTAATAAATGTGAGAACCTCGATTACTTTCTGCTAAAATTTTGAAAATTATGAACTCTACAAATCTTGTCGTATTTCTGTCTTGGAGGTTTGTTCTTTCATAATAATCAAGTATATACTCTACCAAATGCGGAATTTTTATTTTATTCCATATTTTTAAAGTTTTTTTTTATAGTTACTGGATCTGCAGAAATTTTGATCCCTGCATGAATAATATTTATCTCCTCTCCATTAACAAATCTTCCAAATAAGTCTTCAAGATAGCTACTCCTTATTTCAATATCCCTACACACAAATAAAATATCCACCTTTGGATTTATCTTTTCCACTATGGTGTAACTCTCTCCTTCCTCAATTTTCACGACTCTGTCTTTTTCATCGTAAAATTTATGGATAAAAAGTTCGAGTGGACCTGAGGGTTTTTTCTCCTTCGACTTTCCCCCGACCATAGTAATTTCTCTAAATTTTCTCTGGTAAAATTCGATACCGTATTTTTCAGCAATGAGGTCCTGTATAAAATCACCAGTATTTTCATATTTCTTTTTACCAACCCAGATTTGGTTAATAGTAAGGTAAGTTATAGGCGTAGCGAATTTAATTTTACCATCTTTGATTTCTAGATGTCTATCTAACCATCTATTGATCTCTTCCTCAGTTAATTCGAAAACGGTGTCTATACCGTCTATTTTTGAGTAAATTCTATATTTGCCACCAAAATGGTAAAATGCATCTTTTTGAGGTAATCCCAACCAATCAACAAAAGACTCTGTAGCCCACCTTTCATAATATTTTACTTTTATAATATCTCCTTCTCTTACAAATCGTACGTATCTCAAAACATTGTCTGAATCCAACATTCTTGGAATAGTTTTCCATTCGGGAGTAATGGTCTCTTCTCCGAATATGCTGTGACATAAGATTAACTCATTCTTAAGTAAAATCGCGACAGCATATTTGTTCTCCTCTCGCATTCTGGTTTGCATGCTATCGCTGAAGTCGTTGAGCAGAGACTCCATTTCATCTTCTTTTACATTGTCAGGATAGCTATCTAGGAGAGATATGACCCACTTCTTTGGATTCGTCCTTAAACTTACTTCAGTTAATTTTCTCTCTTTTGGTGATGGGAGTTTACTTATTATTTCTCTTATTTTCTCGACATCTCTTTTTTCTGAGATCGTTGTATGGCTTACTTCGTCCTCCTTTATTCTTTTTGAAGATGTAAAGATGATGTCTTGTTGCTCATCATTTGATAGCTGTAATTCCACTAGATCGCTATTATGACTCATCCTAATTCCTCCGCTAAACTGTCTAAAACATTATTTTTGAAACTTTTTCTCTGATTTTCATCTTTGAGACAGTAAGCATCTATGAGTCCATTATTGTTAATTTGCTTCACAAGATCCTGATCATTAGACAGGAAGTAGGTTACTCCATTGCTTAAAGCAGTCGCAACTACTAATGCATCTTGAGAAGAAAGCTGATACTCATAAATTAGCCTGTATAACTCCTCATAGCTCTCCAATTCTTTCTCTCCACCCTCCTCATCAAACGTAGGTGATAAAACGCATATTTCTTTTCCAATTATAAAATCTTTTATTCTCCGTTCTATTATTTCCTTGTTTCTCTCCGAAATCTCTCTAAATAACCTTTTATTTCCCTTCTTTTTCCAGATTTCATCGTAAGATAGTCTCTCAGAAACAAGATGACCAATAAAGTGGATTTCAAATTCTTTATCTATTAACTCAGCTATATTGAAAATAGATGTAGCTAAGGTGATTTTGCCTTTCTCATGAAATAAAAGCAGTTGAGCTACAATATCTCGAATCTCTGCATCCCTATTCTCCAAATAGTCGAGAATTACACATGTGTCTAGAAATACTGTTTGTACTTTTGATTTTACAGCAACAGTTATGCACGGCATATCAACTTCTGACATAGTTTAACTCGGCCAAATATTCCTCAATCTTCTCTTCTACCTTGCTTATCTCCCGCTCAATGTTCCTAAGTCCCTCCCATTCCTTTGCAACATCAATCTCCTCAATCTCCTCCCTTGGAAAGACATAGAGTGTAACGTTCAGGTTGTAGTCGTTCTCTCTAATTTCATCCAGTGAAACAACCCTGCAAAATCCATCTCCATCTTTAAACTTCTGATAAGCATCAACAATCTTATCAATATGCTCCTCTCCAAGCCTGTTCAGCTTTCTAACTTCAGGATGCTGCTCGTACTCGTTTGATGCATTTATGAACAGAACCTTGCCCTTCCTCTTGGCTGGTTTGTTCCTATTGAAAATCAGTATGGCTCCGGGCGCTCCAGTGTTGTAAAACAATTTCTCAGGCAGCAAAATGACGCACTCAACCAGATCATCTTCTAAAATCCTCTGCCTTATCGTCTTCTCCCTCCCACCTCTGAACAGGCAGCCATTATCAATAACAACTCCAACCCTACCGGTGTCATCTCTGGCTGAGGCGATCATATGCTGAATCCACGCCCAGTCAGCCGAGTTGTTTGGCGGAAAGCCATATTTGTATCTTTCATCACAGAATTCAGCTTTCTTTAGAGTTTCCTCCCCATACCCATCCTGATTCCAGGGCGGATTGGCAATTACAACGTCAAATTTCCTGAATGTCTCACCATCCTTTATCTTGGGACTCAGCAAGGTGTCTCCAACAAATAGTTCAACATCAGTAATGCCATGCAGGATTGCGTTCATTTTTGCAATCGCATAAGTTGTTGGATTAACCTCCTGTCCGTATAAAAACAGCTTTTTAGCCTCATCTTTACCATATTTCTCCTTAACGTGGTAGAAAGATAGGATTAGCATACCTCCAGAACCTGCTGCAGGATCATAAACAGATTCAAGGGGTTTTGGATCGAGGAGCTCGACGATAAGCCTTACGACTTCTCTCGGTGTGTAAACCTCCCCCTCCTTAGCCTTCTGAGGGGCAAAGTAGCGAAGAATCCACTCATAAGCATCTCCAAGTACATCGGGCGAGACATTGCCGAGTGATAGTCAGCTGAACTCCTCGAAAAGCTGCCTGAGAATTTCAAGATTTTCTCTGTGCATTGTGAATTCAAGAAAATCAACCCTGTCAACGACGCCCTGCAGCTCGGGGTTTCTGTCTGCAAGCAGCTTTAAAGCTTCCGAAAGCTTAATCGGAAGTTCGTTGACGCTAACCTTTCTCAACCTTTCCCACGTGTACTCCTCAGGATAATTGAATCTGTGGAATGATTTATCCCTCGCAAGCTCCTTCGCTTCCTCCTCACTTAATCCCTCTCTTTTTAATCTCTCCACAGCACTCCTGTATTCCGCCCACCATTCATCGCTCAGCTTTTTGAGGAAAAGAAGGATGAGGATGAACTTGTAATCTACACTCGTCCTTATCAAATCGGCAGCCTTTTTGAGTGTTCTCTCAACCTCGTCTCTCGTCACCTCTATTTCTGTGAAAGCGTTTAGCCTTCCCTGCATAAACTCACCACAAAAAAAGAGTAGTTCAACTTCTAAAAATATTTCGACATTGATTTGTAAGTGTAAATAAACAAGGTGGTGGGCGGGGGAGTGGGTGGTATGCTCACCCTTAGATTTTATCTATTTTTAAAATCATTCCTCAAACTTCTTCGCTATCTCGACAACCTTGTTCAGACTTAAACCTTTAGTCTTCTCTCTTAACTCTTTAACAGAGTCTCCAGCTCTTCTGGTAATAGCCTGCAGGTAGACAAGAAACTCCTCATTGGTGAGCTCCTTTTCGAGTATCTTCAAAGCTTTAAGCATTACCTCTTCACTCTTCATACTATATCTACTGGTTTTCTCACATCCATATACTTTCCTAAGCGGATTTTTAACCAGGGCAAAAGCAATTCCTAACAAAGCTCGAACCTTCTTACCTGCAAAGCTATTTAAAACAGAATTCAAAATGCTATTATGGCAACTTCAAGGCTTGCTGAGAGGCTTTTCAGGGCTGGAATACACACGATGAGCAGAGAGGAAGCTGTATCGATGATCGAAGATTTTGCCAATAGGTTCAGCATAGATCTCAAGAAGGCTGATCTGGAGAGAACAAGGGAAATTCTCAAGAAGGGCGAACCTCTATCAAAAATAGTAGTGGATATGCGGAAAAGATAAAAAGTGTCTACCTCGACACTTCTGCATACTTGAAGGAATTTTCTCAGGAGACAGGTAGCGAAACCATCTCCAAGATTTTTGCAGCTTGCGAAAGAGGGGAAATCGTGTTAGTTACATCCCAGTGGACTTTGAGTGAGAGCATTGCAGCAGTAGACAGGAAATGCAGAAGAGGTGAAATAAATCCTAAATGAGAGAGATACGGTAATTGCAACCATACTTGATAAAACCATGGAGCTCGTAAAGAAAGATAATCTTGTACTCGTTCCAGTTACTTCACAGCTCGTGCAGGCTTCATGGCGGATAATCCTCGAAAGACACCTTTCTGCGGATGATTCCATCCATCTGCTGTCGGCACTTGTAACCCTCAGCGAGGTCTTCGTTGCAGCTGATGATTATTTGATTGAAAGAGCGAGAGAAGAAGGATTTGACAGCTACGATGTTGAAGAGCTGGCAGATTGTAAAAAACTTGAAGAAACGCTGGAGTTGTAATTTAAAATTCAAGGTCAATCACTCTTGATGTTCCATCCCTCATTTTCTCTGCTTCTTCCATTGCAGCCTTCAGCAATCTGAAGTATCTCCTGCCGACAAAAAATTCCAGATTTCCTGATTTGAGCATGATATAACTTTTAGAAATGAGGATCTTTCTCATGCTGTCATCTCCACATTTTGCTTAACAGCTTCGGCTTCAACACTCCTTCCATTTCTCCCGTTCCTGCCATTTCCGTTAAACCGCCTGTATTTCCTCACAACCTCAACCTCAATACCATCCCTGCTCCACGCTATTTTCTTTACAGCCTTAAACATCGCTTCGATGTGCTTGCACGCATAATCGATTTCCTCACTATGTTTTGCGTAGTCAGGACAGGAGCAGATCCACTTGTAGCCAACCCATTTCACAACGTACTGCTTTGGCTTTCCAAATGTTGAATTAAGGCTTAGAACGCTGAACTCCGTTTCGCTTATCCTGTAAACGACCATTGTAAACTTCCTTTCCTCGTACTCTGCTTCTGGTAGCATCACCATCAAGCCTCCAGAACAACTTTAACAATTCCACCGCACCTGCAGCACTGCATGTACTCGATGGCTTTCCTTGCCGTGTATATACCATCAACAACCTCAAAGCATCCAACATTCCCGCAAACCGGACAGACTACAAAACTCATCCAAACCACCTCCTCAGCGGCTTCTCTACTCTGGAAGCCGCCTCACTGGGGGCGGGCGGCTGAATCGGGAGAATCAGGAGTGTAGTAATAAAAAAGCAAAAACACAAAAAAGATATACGAAAAATTGCAGAAAAATACATCATGAGATTTTTGATTCTGCTAATTCTTCTTTCTCTTCTCCTCGCAGGATGTACTGGCGAGCAGACGGAAAGCGTGTCTGGATTCAGCCCCAAGAATATTCTGGAAAATGCATTCGGCAATAAACACACCGAACTGATGAAAGAATCCGAAAGATACTCAGAACTATCAGAAAAAGCCCAAGAGTTTATTCTCAACACTGAATGGATAAAGGATGGTGTGGATGAGGGAGATATCAGATATATAGACTCCATTCCAGTATCATTCGATCCCGATAACACGACAGCCGATACAGATAAGGGTGGTCTGGAGGATTGCTGGGAGGTGGTGTATAGAGGAAACGTTACTGATGGTTCTGACGACATACCCTTGTTACTAAACTATTCCTACTATATCCCGGAAAAGGGATTTCTGACTTTCCCAGTTTATTATGAGGATGCTAAAAGGGCCAGCTACATCTGGTACGATGAGGATCCCCGTGTGGGGTACGTGAAAAACTGGAAGGGTGAATCGGATACTGCAACGCCGAACCAGCCCAACTACAGAATATGGGTGAAGGATCAGCATTTTGCGATAGATATTGTTGACCTTCCTGATGG
>Ga0256833_1001637_pt1 | contig 16346 bp, 13 predicted proteins | sample 356284metaG_FD_190535 | JGI IMG/M metagenome (GOLD analysis project Ga0256833, IMG submission 190535) | Hydrothermal vent microbial communities from Mid Atlantic Ridge, Atlantic Ocean - 356-284 | ecosystem: Environmental > Aquatic > Marine > Hydrothermal vents | place: Atlantic Ocean: Mid...
TATAGGTTGGCAAAAAAGCCGTTAACGAACCGCGTAGCAAAGCAATGAAAAACGTTGCTCCAATTATAGCTGCGAATAACGGCGCTATATCTTTCAAAGTTTGTTTAACGCCTTCTTCCGTTTTATCACCGCTGTTATTTTTTTTGATTTTAATATCTTTAAATTTGAAATATAAAACTACCGAAGCCGCCAAACCGAAAGGGATTAATCTGTATGTACCTTCCAATCCCCATAAAGAAACTGCGCCTAGAATTACAAGCGGACTCAATCCCCTTGCAATTTCACCACCCAACATAAAAAAACTCATTCCTTTACCGACACGGTTACCGGATACTTGTCTCATCACAACGGGAGCGGGAACGTGAAACATCGAAGCACCAATTCCCATTACAAACAATAAAATAATCAAAACCGTTACGGATGGCGCAACACCAAGCAAGCTCATGCTTGTTGCAGTTAAGGAAGGCGCCAAAATTAACAAGTAACGTATCGGCAGTTTATCTGCGGCTAATCCTACAAGCGGGTTCAAAACAGCCGGGATTCTTCCTATCATTGAAAGAAATCCCGCAGTGGAAAGTGAAATACCAAGCTTATCAATCAACAATGGCAATATCGGCGCAAGGAACGACGAATAAACATCGTGTACCGAATGTGCAAGGGCAATTGTAATTACCTTCCCCGTTTGAAATTTGTTCTTATTCATTGACGGTCAAATTCAAAGGTAAATACAAATCAATCGACTGAATACACATTGTTATTTCTGTTTGAATCCGGAATATGTTTATTACCCAACACAATTTTTTTCAATTTTTTCTCCGTAACATATTTTATTCTGACTTTACCCGTACTGTTTTTCCATGTACGTGCGGAAAGTTTGGTAACATCTTTTGTTCCGTCGCTAAATTCGAATGTGATTTCTATGCGCGTCGGAATGTTCCCTGTTTTTTCAATTACCGTTTCAATTTCCTTTCCGTTGATTTCAACTTTTTTTATTCCGAGATCGGGATAACCGAATTCGAAAAACCATGGTTTCCAGAACCAGCTTAAATCTTCACCGGCAACGTCATTAAACGTGAAAAAGAAATCGTATGGCAGCGGATGTTTGCTGTTCCACCGGGAAACATATTCCCTCAAAGCTTTTCTGAATAAATCCCTGCCAAGCAAGTGCATCAACTCGCGGTATGCATTGGCGGGACGGCTGTAAAAAGCCGTACGCAAAAAAGGAGTTCTGTTGGAATAAGAAACCACCATCGGCGGAAGTTCCGATTCCATACCGGCAGCATATTCGTAACTGCGGACATTCTTTTTAAGGTAATCGTATTCTGGCTCAAGTTTATCTACGGTTTCCTGGGGGAAAAAGCTTGCCCAACCTTCATCCATCCATGCATATTTACGCTCGTTTATTCCCATAAAAAACGGGAAATATGTGTGCGCGATTTCGTGGAAAACCAGCCCGATAAATCTGGGACGGCTTTTCGGTTGACCGTCATTAGCCATCATCGGGGTTTCCATCCCACCGCCTCTGTTTTTATTGAAAAATGTAGTTGTATGCGAATACGGATAAGGATAACCTGGCAGTTCAAACGACATATATTCTATTGTTTTTCTTGCAATTTGTGCAGCTTCACCGAAAAATTTATAATCTTCCGGACCAACCGCTCCGGTAAGAACCCTTCTTCCGGTTTCCGGCTCAACTTCAATACTGGCAGCGTCCCAAGAATAATTTTTACTTGCCGCAAACGAGAAATCGGTTACGTTTTTAGCAATAAAGTGCCAAGTGTTTTTATCATTATTCGCCGTAACTTTATTGTTTTTCCGGTCTGCTGCGGTGATTATGTGTATGGTTTCATCAGATGTTTTAGCCATGTTGTATCTGTCAACAATTTCCGGTTGATAAACTTTATCTGCATTTTGAATTTCGCCGGTTGCCCAAACGGTATATTTACCGGGCACGGTTATGTTAACATCGAAATTGGAAAAGTCGTTATAAAATTCTACTATTCCTTGATATTGAATCATATCCCAACCGTCAACATCATCGAAAACGGCAATTTGCGGATACCAATAAGCGATAAAAAAATCACCGTCACCGTAATTTCCCATTCTTATACCACCGTTTTCAGGCATTTTGAAGCTCCATTTGGTTTTAAGCTCAAGGGTGCCGCCGGGTGCAAGTTTCCGGGGCAATCTTACCAACAAGTTAGTGGAGTGGTTTCTCACTTCCTTGCTGCTTTCCGATATATCGAGTGAATCGCCGTTTATTATCAAGTATTCCAATTTTACTCCTCCGGTAAACATTCCGGAATTAATCGGGAAATCTCTGATTGCACTTTCCCTCATAATGTTTTGGTATAATCGCATCACCAACCTGCTTAGCGAATCCGGACTGTCGTTATAGTAAGTAACGATTTCCTCTCCCCGTATCATGCTGCTATCGGGCAAAAGCTCAACATTAATTTTATAATCGGAATGGTTTTGCCAGTAACTTTTTCCCGGCATCCCGTTATAGTTTCTAATTCCAGATTCGTAAGAACTTAAAACATTCCTCGGGATGTATAACTTCGAATCTTTCTGGGCAAAAACCGAATTAAATATGCTTATGAAAACAACAAAGAACAAAACAGTTCGTAAGTATTTCATCTTATTCTCCAATTGTTAATAAAACACCGGAATAATTGACGAATATATAACTAAAAAGTTGCATACTCCACTTCATTTATAAAATGCTTCGTTAATTTAACTAAAAGAGCCGAACAGTGGAAGAAAAATAAGTATAAAAAATCGCATGAAGTAATTGCGCACATTAAGAAATAGAAAGCGAGTGAAGGATGACTTTATTATATTTAATAATTAAAATAGAACATCCGGCAATAAATGATAGAAATAGTAAATCTTCACAAGAGTTTCGGGTCGAACAAGGTTCTTGACGGAGTTAACCTGAAAATAAAGGAAGGCGAAACCCTTGCAATAATAGGAAAAAGCGGAAGCGGGAAAAGTGTATTGCTTAAACATATTGTAGGATTATTATTTCCCGACGATGGTTATGTGATGGTAGGAAAAGATAAAATTGATCCGGCAAATCATCAAAAATTATACGAAATAAGAAGAAAGTTCGGATATTTATTTCAAGGTGCGGCTCTGTTCGATTCGATGACAGTTGCCGAAAATATTGCCTTACCCCTTGTTGAAAACGATTACAATCTCTCCGGAGATGAAATAATGAAACGGGTAGCTGAAAAACTTGAACTTGTCGGTTTACCCGGGATAGAAAATTTGAAACCGGCGGAGCTTTCCGGAGGAATGAAAAAGCGTGTGGGACTTGCACGTGCCCTGGTTACGGAACCAAAATACATTTTATACGACGAACCCACTACCGGACTCGATCCTATTATGTCCGACTCAATAGACGAGCTGATAAAAAATTTAGCGGATAAACTGAATGTTACATCAATTGTGGTGACTCACGATATGTTCAGTGTAAAAAATGTTGCGGATAAAATTGCTATGCTTCATGAAGGTAAAATATATTTCACCGGCACTCCTGAAGAAATTTTAACTTCAAACGACAAGGTAATCACGGAATTTATAAAAAGAACAGGATTTTAATGAGTAAAGTTAGAACCGTTTATATTTGTACAAACTGCGGGTACGAATCGGTAAAGTGGTTGGGTAAGTGTCCCTCGTGCGATTCGTGGAACACTTTTTCCGAAGAAGTGCGTGAAACAAGAAAAAACATCTCTAAAAATCCCAAGATTGAACCGGATGTTTACCACCTGAAAGATCTTACAATCGAAAAAGAAAGTAGAATAAAAACCGGAATCGGGGAATTCGACCGGGTTCTGGGCGGTGGATTAATTCAAGGTTCGGCTATTTTGATTGCCGGTGACCCCGGAATAGGAAAATCCACTTTGGTGATGCAAGCCGCATCAAAGATAAAGGGAAAAACTTTATATGTAACCGGTGAGGAATCGACAAAGCAAATAAAAATACGCGCCGAAAGGCTCAAAGTAAAAAACGATTCGCTTTTAATCCTTGCCGAAACCAATTTGGAAGGAATAAAAAATGCGATTGAGCAAACCTCCCCGGATGTTGTTATAGTTGATTCGATACAAACAATTTTCAATCCTGCTTTCGATAACGGTCCGGGCACCGTAACCCAAATTCGCGAGTGTACATTGTCGCTAATGGATTTGGCAAAAGAAAAAAACTTTGCCGTTGTATTAGTTGGACACGTAACAAAAGAGGGGTTTATAGCCGGACCGAAAGTACTCGAGCACATCGTAGATGCGGTAATTCAATTTGAAGGAGACAAAAGCAATACCTACCGGATTTTACGGGCATTGAAAAACCGGTACGGCAATACAAACGAAATAGGCATTTTCGAAATGCACGACACCGGTTTAAGTGAAGTAAAAAATCCGAGCGAACTTTTCTTAAGCGAGCGCGATTCCCACACAACCGGCTCAATTGTTACTTCGAGTATGGAGGGCACACGCCCAGTATTATTTGAAGTGCAAGCGTTGGTTACACCTTCCCATTTCGGCAATCCGCAACGTGTTGCAACGGGTTTCGATTACCGGCGCCTTTCCATTCTACTTGCAGTTTTGGAAAAAAGAGCCGGATTCAGATTATCATCGCATAATGTATTTTTGAATATGGCCGGCGGAATACGGATTTACGAACCGGCAGCGGATTTGGCTGTTTGCGCTGCAATTGCTTCAAGTATTTCAAACACCCCGGCACGCGAAAGCACCGTAGTTGTTGGCGAAGTTGGTTTGGGTGGCGAAATCAGAAGTATAGGAAATATTGAAAAAAGAATACAAGAAGCTGAAAAATTGGGATTTAATAATATCGTATTACCGAAAAATAATATTAAGTTGCTTAAAGCAAAATCGTCCATTAACTTAATTCCGGTCGAGAATATAACATCGGCAATTGAAAATATTTTTGAATTACAAAGGTAGATTAAAATGATTAAAATGATATTATTTTTACTTATAATATATGTTAATGTTACCGGCAAAACAAATTACTACGTTTCCACATCAGGCAGCGATTCAAATCCCGGTACAATTTCCCAACCTTGGAAAACCATTCAACATGCGGCAAATTCGGTTTCGGCTGGCGATACGGTTTTTGTAAGAGGAGGAACTTACAATGAAGTGGTAACCGTTAATGTTTCCGGCTCACAAACCGGCGGATATATTACATTTATTAATTATCCCGGTGAAAATCCGGTTGTTGACGGCACCGGTATTTCACCCTCTGCAGATAACGGACTTTTTACGGTAACCGGTCAAAATTATATTAAAATCATTGGCTTTGAACTTCAAAATTACACATCGTCAACAAAATACATTGTTCCTTCCGCAATTTATATCGACGGTACTTCACATCATATTGAAATCAGAAATAATAAAATTCATGATATTTCACACACGGCACAACCACCCGGCCGTGATGCTCATGGAATTGCCGTTTACGGCAGCAGCGCACCCGATTCGATTTATGCAATTGTGATTGACGGAAACGAACTTTATAATTTAACCCTCGGTTCCAGCGAATCATTGGTGTTGAACGGAAATGTCAGCGATTTTCAAATTACGAATAATATTGTGCACGACGCCGATAATATCGGAATCGATTGCATAGGATTCGAAAATACCTCGCCCAATCCGAATCTGGACCAAGCACGAAACGGAACGGTTGCGGATAACCTCGTTTACAATATCACATCAATAAATAACCCGTCTTACGGAAACAGTTACGGTGCCGGCGGAATTTATGTTGACGGAGGAAAGGATATAACAATTGAGCGGAATATTGTTCACAATGCCGACATCGGTGTTGAGCTTGCAAGTGAAAACAGCGGGAAATCGACCAGCGGAATAATTTTAAGAAGTAATTTACTGTACTCGAATAACATTGCGGGAATTGCCATCGGCGGGTACGATCAATTACGCGGCAATACCGATAAATGCAAAATTCTTAACAATACTTTATATTTTAACGATTCACAATTCGATGGAAACGGCGAACTTTGGATCCGGTACGATGTAAACAATTCCATCATCAAAAACAATATTTTTTATGCAAACTCTCAAGGCTTACTGATTTCTTATCCATTTACACAAGGTTCAAACAATACAATTGATTATAACCTTTATTTTTCGCCGCTCGGAGAAAACAACAGCGAATGGCAATGGCTGAACGTTAGTTACACCGGTTTTACAAACTATAAAAACGGGACGGGCAACGATCCGAACTCGATTTTCACCGATCCCCAATTTGTTGATGCGGCAAATAACGATTTTCATTTACAAAATACTTCTCAAGCAATCGATTACGGGGAAAACGTAAGCGGTGTTGGTGATTACGATCTTGACGGAAATCAACGTATTCAAAATAATAAAATTGATTTGGGTGCATACGAAACGGAAGCACTGGTTAAGCTATCGGTTAAAATATTTCTCGAAGGTCCGTATGACGCGAACGCAAATTCAATGACTACGGATATAAATGCCTCAATTCCGTTAACATCACCTTATTCCGAAGATCCGCGCCAGGTAACCCAAATACCCAATACAATTACCGATTGGATTCTGGTAAGTCTTAGATCTTCGGCAAACGGTACGGCCGTTACTTCCAAAAGCGTTATGCTCCGCAACGATGGAAAAGTTGTAGCAGACGATGGTGTTACAGAAGAAATTACATTAAATGCCGCGGAAGGAAATTACTACATAGTAATAAAACACCGCAATCATCTCAAAGTGATGAGTGCCACCGCCATAGCTTTAAATTCCAATACTTCAACACTTTATGATTTTACCGCTGCAGAAAATAAATTTTACGGAACCGGCGGTGCAAAAGAGCTTGAAACCGGAATTTGGGGAATGTGGAGCGGCGACACCGACCGGAACGGCTCGGTTGATGCGGCAGACAGAAATGCAACTTGGAACAACAGAAACACCTCCGGTTACAGCGACAGCGATGTTAATTTAAGCGGCGTTGTTGATGCAGCCGATAGAAACATTACATGGAACAACAGAAATAAAACTTCATCCGTTCCGTAATTTGGGAAAAATCATGAAAAACATTTCATTTATTATATTTTTAAGTTTATTATTTTCAATTAAAATTATCTCACAAAATTTTTTACCGGAAGGGAATTGGGAAATTGTTTGGCAAGATGAGTTTAACGAACCGGCAAACACACCTCCTCTTTCCCATTGGTTTTTCTTCGATGCATGGGGCGATCCCGACAGTCTTTGGCGCGATGCCGTTTACACCACTCAAGACGCCTACCACGACGGAAACGGCAATATGGTTTTAAGAACACGACTTATAAATGACACACTCAGAACTTCTTACATACAAACTTACAGTTGGTCGCACAGTCAATCGGAATGGACATTATTCGGACCCGAAGACGGGAAGTACATTGAAGCAAACATAAAACTCAGTGAAATGAGCGCAGGAGGTCCTTGGTGTGCTTTCTGGCTTTATTCGCCAACAAACACATACGACGGCAATCCTCAAACGGGAACTGAAATGGACATTATGGAATACGTGCTGGGTTACGGAGCTCCCGGTTCGTGGACGGCTGGTTTACCGGAAGGAAACACATTAAATTATTACAGTGTTGCCAATCATTGGAATCCGGACGATAACCCAAGCGTTAGCAAATTCGTTAGAGCTACCGATTACGGTGTTGACTTGAGAGACGGTCAATTCCACAAATTCGGAATCGAATGGTACAAAAATAAAGTGATTTATTATTTGGACGGCGATTCAGTTTTTTCAACCGAGCAAGGTGTGGCTTCAAATATTACGGAAGCTTTAATGCTATCTATTGAATATGATGCTCCGCCCGATGACGCTTGGGGATTGAATGAAGACGTACGGAATTATGCAAACGAGCTGCCGGATTATTTCCTGATTGATTACGTTCGAGTTTATAATAAACCGTTTGTTCAATTACAAACAAAGATTTTTTTGGAAGGTCCGTATAACCAAACCAACAATTTAATGACGGATGATCTAAATTCTCAAATTCCGCTTACATCGCCGTACGCCGGGGATCCGCGCACGGTTAATGCAATACCCCAAGGAGTTACCGATTGGGTTTTGGTTGAACTAAGGGAAACACCAACCGGTCAAGCGGTAACCGCAAAAAGCGTTTTTCTTTACAAAGACGGAAGAATTATAAATGACGATGCATCTTCGGGAATAATAAAATTAAATGCACCGGAAGGAAATTACTACATAGTAATAAAACACCGCAATCATCTCAAAGTGATGAGTGCCACCGCCATAGCTTTAAATTCCAATACTTCAACACTTTACGATTTTACCGCTGCAGAAAATAAATTTTACGGAACCGGCGGTGCGAAAGAGCTCGAAACCGGAATTTGGGGAATGTGGAGCGGCGACACCGACCGGAACGGCTCGGTTGATGCGGCAGACAGAAATGCAACTTGGAACAACAGAAACACCTCCGGTTACAGCGACAGCGATGTTAATTTAAGCGGCGTTGTTGATGCAGCCGATAGAAACATTACATGGAACAACAGAAACAAAACTTCATCCGTTCCGTAATTTACCGTGAAACGCTCACAAGTTAAACGTTTAACTTCTTTTCCACTTCTTCGGCTATTTCAGGGGAAACCAAAAGTCTGCCACAAGATTCGCACGTATAAAGCCGTTTGTTGGCTTTAATTTCAATTTGCCTTTGCGGCGGAACCACATTATGGCAACCGGTGCAAGCCCCGCGGGAAATCGTTGCTATTGCTTTGCCGCGCAAAGCTTTTCTTACACGCATGTAGGTATTGTAATCCGATTTCCTTATCTGTCCGGCAACTTTTTCACGTTCTTTATTTAACTTAAGCTCTTCCCTCTCGTTCGCTTTTATTATTTTTTTAAGTTCTTCTTCTTTAACCTTTATTTCGGCTTCAAGTTCTTCCACTTGCGGCAAAAGTTCTTCAATTTCCATTTTCAGCTTCTCAATCATATTTTCCGATTCTTTATTCTCATCTTCCAACTGCACAATTTTTTCTTCCGTATGGTCTATTTCTTTTGTGAGTGCATCGTACTCTTTATTGTTACGGACTTGGTATAATTGAGACTTAAATTTTTTAAGATTATCGTTTAACCTCTCAATTTCCTCGTCGTTATTTTTACGCTTTTCGAGAAGTTCGTTTTTCAAATCTTCCTTTTCTTTTATGTTTGCTTGAATTGATGAAATACGGCTTTTTAATTCATTGACCGCCAAAGGAAGATCGCCTCGCAACTCCTCAAGTTCATCGAGTTGGTCGTCTATTAACTGCAATTCGTACAAAATAGCTAATCGATTATGCAATTTGGTTTTCTCCTTTTTTATTATAAAATTTCACGGGATTACCCACACCCTTATATTTTAATATTTTAATATTCGATTTTCTTTGTTTTAAAAATTCTTCCAGTTTTTCTTTTACAACATTCAGCGAAAAAATCTCCGTTTCGTAATGCCCGGCATCGATGAACAAAATTTTATTTTCACCATCTTGGAATGTATGATATTTTACATCGGCTGTAACGAATGCATCGGCTTTTTGGGAAATGGCTTCATTCAACAAATCGCTGCAACTTCCTCCGCAAACCGCCACTTTTTTAATTTTACCCCGTTTACCTTTTGCAAATCTGATATTTTCCGTTTTCAAAGAAGTACAAACGTGTTCCAAAAATTCGTTTTCGGTCACCGGTTTTTCCAATTCACCAATGGCACCCATTCCGAAATCCGGATTTTGATTTTTGAGCGGATAAATATCGAATGCCGGTTCTTCGTACGGATGAGCTTTAATCATAGCCGAAACCGCTTTACCAAGATTCCAATTGCTAACCAAAACTTCCAATCTTATTTCGGGCACGGTTTCGAACTTTTCTTTTTCACCAACTGCCGGATTTGCATATTCCGAGCCTTCGAATGTTCCGGTTCCGCTCAACCTGTAACTGCATTTTTTATATTCCCCTATTATTCCACCGCCGGCGGAAAAAATTGCCTCCGAAACTTTTTCCAATGAACTTTCCGGGACAAAAACGGTTAATTTGTTCAGAGTATCATCCAAATTTTTCAAAAAGCGGATATTTTTTAAATTCAGAACTTTCGCCAATTCATAACTCACACCGTTTTTTGTGAAATCCAGATTGGTATGAGCGGAATAAACCGTTATATCGTGTTTGATAACTTTCTGAATTAACTTTGCTTTCGGATTGTTCAGGGTATCCAGTTTGTAAACCGGATAAAAAATCAAGGGGTGGTGGGTAAAAATAAAATTACAGTTATTTGCAATGGCTGTATCGAGAGCTTTTTCGGTTAAATCGAGACAAAGGAAAATTTTATTCACCTCACAAGCGGTCGAACCGACTTGAAGTCCGGGGTTATCTCTTTCCCATGCAGCTCCCGGCGGAGCCCAATTTTCAAAATATGTTATTATTTCTTTTGCAGTCATAAAAAAAATGCACCCTGTTTTTAGGAGTGCATTTTGATATAAATTCCCTTTTTTTCGGAAGATTCTGGTATTTTTTTATCGCTCGTGTAAAATTTTACTGATTTCATATTTTTGAACTACTTAATATAACTTTTTTATGAATTATTTACAACATTTTGTCTTTTATTCACCGGTTCAGGGCATAAATTCTCAAGATTTTAGCAATACCTAAAACCGTTGTGTATCAACGTAAACTATTGCTAACCAACGGCTTAAGCTGTTGGTTAATGGTAAAAGAGTTATTCGCAAGCGTTTCACCGTTTTTTAACCGTACAAGAGAACAAGAAAATTATTTTTTTCTCGCAACTATTTGATTTACCGTAAATTAAATTTGACTCTGAATTGCTGCTTTTATTGTTACAGGAAAGTTTCGGGGGTTATTATCAAATAAGATTTGAAAGTGCCGATTTAATCAACTCTTCCAAAGAAAGTCCGGGATTTGAATCCAGCGCTTTTTTAACGGAAATTTCAGCCGATTTTCTGTTGTATCCCAAAGCTATCAGCGCATTAATTGCATCTTCTTTAATTTTATATGTTTCCGAATGAACGGGGGTTGTTGAAGTTTCCACCGTTTCTATTTTGTCTTTTAGCTCAATCACCAACCGTTCTGCGGTCTTTCGTCCTACTCCCGGAATTGCCACCAATCTCGATTTATCGCCCAGAGCTATTGCTTCAATCAATTCGGTTGTTTGTATTCCCGATAAAATACCTTGGGCAAGCTTCGGACCTACGCCGTTAACGGAAATTAATTTTTCGAAAATCAATTTTTCCGCAAGCGTTGAAAATCCGAATAATGTGAGGGAATTTTCCTTCACACTTAAGTAAGTGAAAATTTCGGCTTTCTCACCAACTTCCGGAATATCTTCGAATGTATTAAACGAAATAAAAACCTGGCAACCTACACCGTTAACATCGATGATGATTTCCGTCGGTTTTTTTTCCAATATTTTACCACTAAGTTTGGCTATCAATTTACTTACTCTATTACTTTATCCGGATTTTCTTTAACAAAACCGGCCCAATTTTTTGATTTTTTAACCGGGGAGGTTTTCTTGAAAGCGTGACAAATTGCCGTTGCAAGTGCATCGGATTCATCCGTTTTCATTTTTTCCTTTTTTAGCCCGAGCAATTTTTTAATCATGAATTGCACTTGTTCTTTCGAAGCGCCGCCGTTGCCAACAACGGCTTTTTTAATTTCACGCGGTGAATATTGTGCCGGGTCCAAACCGTTATGTGCCGAGACTAAAAGGGAAATACCGCGAACGTAACCGATTTTCATAACCGATTGAACATTTTTTCCATAGAATGCAGTTTCCAATGAAAACTCTGTCGGCCGGTATTTTTTTATCAGCTTTTCAATTTCATCGTAAATTTTTTCAAGTTTTTCCGCCAGCGATGCAGTTTTGGGCGGTTCAATTATTCCGGAATCGATATACGTGAGTTCATTATTACGAAACGAAATTATTCCGTAACCAGTTAATTTCGTTCCGGGGTCGATTCCTAAAATAGTCATAATTTAATTTCTTACCAATTATATTATATAAATTTAAATCAGCAATATCCAGCTAAGCGGAACAAAAATAATTTTGTTTCGCTCGTCAAACTTTAAGCCGGTTATTTTGGAATTAATTATCAATCCGTAACGGTAATTACCAAAAGATTTAATTTGCGAGATGTTTTTTTTATTAATTCCTATTTCCAACAGCATGGGTTTTGTATTGGTTTCTATAATAAAATCGGTGTTCTTAGTTTTACCATATCCGAATGTTGCAACACCTTCGGGAAGTATATTTTTTAAATACATTGCCAAGATATCTTCGTATAACTTAGCTTTTAGTGTCGTGTCAAACTTTTCACCGTAAATCCTCGAAAACAAAGCCCGTCTTAAAGAAGGCGACATAAAAAAAGCTTTTTTGGTTTTGCCTGTTCTCGAACGTGCGCCGCCATGTGGCAAAAAGACATTTAATATTTCCGCATTGTTTAATATACCGATAAATTTTTCAACTTTTTTTTGGGAAATATTAAAATCTCCGGCTAAAGATTCATAATTTATTTCATCACTCAATGCAAGCCGGAACAAAAGTCTGTTGAAAACATTATAAACTTCCATGTTCATCTCCGGAATGTCTTTCAACATTATTCTGTCGAACAATGCGAGAATCCTATCCATAATAATTGTTTTGTTCCGGATCGGGAGAAACCGTGCAATGTTGTGGAAACTTACATATTCGTCAATTAACGAATTTATGTCTTTTCCGATTATTCCAGCGGATTTCGTCAAATAAGAGGTAATTTCCTTTGTTTTGCTTTCCAGAATTTCTTTTACTTCACTATAATCAACGGAATAAAAAAAAGCGGTCTTCAGAATTGAAGCCAATCCTTTTACCGGAAAAATTATAGATTTGGTATTTTCCAACCATGATTTTGCAAGAATGAATTCGGAGAATTTAAATGGGAATATTTTCATTAAAGTCCACCTCGATGCAAGGTCGGGGCTTTCGTGAAGCAATAAAGCAGAACTTCCCGTTGTTAATATGAATATCTTTTTTCCTCTTTCATATAAAATTTTCAAATCCCTTTGCCATTCCCGGGCTTCGTGAACCTCGTCTATCATTAATAATATTCTTTCAGTCAGTTCGTTTAATGTGCATCCGAAAATTTCTTTTTCCAAAACATTTATCACATCAAATAAAGAAGAATTCAATCTGTTCAAATCATCAACGCTGATGAAATAAATTTCTTTTGTATGATTATTAAAAACATAATTAGCAGTTTGCCACATTAAGGTGGTTTTTCCTACTCCGCGCAAACCGGAAAGGGCAATCATCCGCGGCTGCGCACCATGTGTGAAAAAATCTTTTGTATATTTTTTCAGTAGAACAAATGCGTTACGTTGGGGCAGTTTTTGGTTTCGTTCATCTTCAATTTCTGCTGATAAACGTTTCTTGGAAACCCGGTTCGCAACAATATAGTCTTTTAATTGTCCCATTCTGTTAAACGCAACATTAATAAAAAGCGGGATTTACTTTATTCTTCAACAAAATCGGCATTGGTATAAACATTTTGAACGTCATCATTGTCTTCGAGAGCATCGATAAGCTTCATTGCCTTTTCTGCGGTTTCCCCGCTAACGGAAACGGAATTTTTGGCAATCCATTGCAGAGAGGCGTTTTCAATTTCCAAATTTGCTTCTTGCACCGCTTTTCTCACGGTTTCAAAATCTTCCACTGCAGTTGTAACCTCGAAAAATTCATCTTCCGTCTGTAAATCTTCCGCGCCGGCGTCAAGTACAATTTCCAAAACTTCGTCTTCGGTTTTATCTTGTTTGGAAATTGTGATTACACCTTTTCTGTCGAACATCCAAGCAACCGAGCCCGATTCGCCGAGGCTTCCGCCGTGTTTGTTAAGCAAATGCCGTACTTCGGCAACCGTACGGTTTTTATTGTCGGTTACGCTTTCAATCAAAATAGCAATTCCGCCGGGCCCGTAACCCTCGTATGTAATTTCCATGTAGTTATCGCTGCCACTTTCACCGCTTGCTTTTTTGATTGCGCGTTTAATATTATCCATTGGCATATTGGCCGATTTTGCATTATCGATTGCAAGGCGAAGGCGTGGATTTGCGGAAGGATCTGGTCCGCCTTGGCGTGTGGCAATTGTGATTTCTTTAATTAGTTTGGTGAAAATTTTTCCGCGTTTGGCATCTTGAGCGGCTTTCTTTCTTTTTATGGTTGACCATTTTGAATGACCCGACATACTTAAACTCCTAAATTCATTTTATTAAATTTAATGTTTTATTCGTAAATCTTTCAAACGAAGTTGAGGAAAAGTTCTTTCGTTACGGACAATTTTCTCAACGGTAAAAACAATATCAGCAATATTGCTGCCGTTTTTCATATCTTTAGCATAACCGGCAAGGTTAAATCCGATTGCATCGTAGACACGGTCGGTACCGTTTTGACTGAAAGTTGTTATCAGGTGATTGACGCCTACAATTCTGGGTGGACTTTTAATTATAACATTCTCGGCAAGAAACACGGGTCTCATGTTGCCGGGTCCGAACGGTGCAAATTGATCGAGAATTCTAACGAATTTGGGCGTAATTTCGTTGAGTGAAATTTTTGCATCGATTATAACTTCCGGTTGAATTTTTTCTTTCGTAAGCGAACGTTTCAGTATTTCGTTGAATTTTTGTTTAAACGGTTCGATGTTTTCCTTTTTAAGTTCAAGACCTGCAGCCGCTTTATGACCCCCGAACTGAATCAACAAATCTTGACATTCTTGCAAAGCTTCGTAAATATTAAAACCCGCAATGCTTCTGGCCGAGCCTTTTGCCACCCCGTCGATTGTAGTTAACATGATGGAAGGTCTGTAATATTTTTCCACCAAACGGGAAGCAACAATACCTATTACGCCCGGATGCCAGTTATCGTCGTGCAGAACAATTCCGAGATTATCTTCCAATTCTTCGCTGGCAAGCTGAACGGCATGAGCAAAAGTTACTTCATCAATTTTTCTGCGCTCAAAATTTTCACCTTCGAGAACTTTTGCAAGTTCAACCGCGCGGTTGTAATCATTGGTAATAAATAATTCAACCGCCCGGTTTGCATCTCCAAGTCTGCCAACCGCATTGATTCTGGGAGCTATTGTAAAGACAATTTGACCGGCGGATAAATTTCCCGGTTCCATTCGTGCACTTTTAATTAATGCAAGAATTCCCGGGCGTGGATTTGTATTGATTTTTTCTATTCCGGCTTTAACCAATACCCTGTTTTCATCAACAAGCGGAACAATATCGGCGGCTCCGGCAAGTGCTACCAAATCGAGATAATCGAGCACCATGTCTTTCCGGCCTATTCTATCGGCAATTGCCCGGGCAAGTTTAAAGGCGATTCCTGCTCCGGATAAATATTTAAATGGATAGTCATCACCCGGTTTCAGCGGATCCAATATTGCGTAAGCCGGCGGGAGCTCATCTTTCGGTTGGTGGTGATCGCAAATAATCGTCTCCATACCGAGTTCGTTAGCTAGCTTCACTTCCTCCACAGCGGTAATTCCACAATCGACCGAAATAATCAAATCGGTGTTTTTCTCTTTTAATTTTTTCACACTTGTTTTTGAAATACCGTACCCTTCTTCTATCCGGTTGGGAATATAAATTTCCACTTGTGCATCAAGTTCTTTTAGGAACATGTACATCAAAGCGGCGGAGCAAGTACCGTCCACATCGTAATCGCCGTAAACGCAAATTTTTTCGTTATTTGTTACCGCTTTAATTACCCGCGTGGAAGCTTTTTCCATGTCGTTCATTAAAAAGGGATCGTGAAGTGAATCGAGTGAAGGGCGGAAATATTTCTTAGCTTCAAAAAAGTTTGTTACGCCGCGTTTGATGAGCAAATCCGCCAAGACGTTAGAAATATTGAGACTATCGGCCAAAGCCAAAACGGCTTTTTGGTCCGCAGGTTCCTGAAGAGTCCAACGTTTTTGTATCATTATCTTCCAAGGCGGAAGACCGGTTAATGACTCAAGTCTATAAGCCGAATTCTGTAATCCCCCACGGGACGGCAATTATTTATCTTATTCCGACATTACTGTCGGAATTTAGCGGTCTACCCGAAGAGATTGAAAGCGAACAACTTTCTTCCGGTTACCCGGAACCTCTTCTGCTTGACCTTGCACCGGGTGGGGTTTGCCGTGATCCCGGTAAAACCGGGACTCCCGAAACGGGACCTCCGGTATTACTACCGGAGCGGTAGGCTCTTACCCTGCCTTTTCACCCTTACCCCGAAAACACGGGGCGGTATGTTTTCTGTGGCACTT
>Ga0256833_1001639_pt1 | contig 16321 bp, 10 predicted proteins | sample 356284metaG_FD_190535 | JGI IMG/M metagenome (GOLD analysis project Ga0256833, IMG submission 190535) | Hydrothermal vent microbial communities from Mid Atlantic Ridge, Atlantic Ocean - 356-284 | ecosystem: Environmental > Aquatic > Marine > Hydrothermal vents | place: Atlantic Ocean: Mid...
CTTTTATCGACGAAGAGATGAAGAAGAGCACCCAGTGGCTGGGCTCGCCCACGGTGGGCATCGTGTGGCGTGTGGGTTCCATAGCGTTGACCCCCGACGACGCGGCCGAGCTGCTGGACCTGGTGGTACAAGTCGGCCTGGAAGGCACCGACCAATTCCGCGGGCGGGGGCCCGAGGTTCCCCCTGACGGGGCGTTGGGCCGGGCGACCCTGGAAGACCGCGAGGGTCAGGTGTGGTATTTCTCCGCCTTTGCCGACAATTTGCAAATTTACCAGCCGCCGGCCAGTGTGCGTTTGTATCGTCAGGAGGCCGGCCCGCTCAGCGACCAAACCCTGGCCGCGGCCTGGTGCGCGTACACCGGCGGAACCCCGGCCGGCGGCGTTGGATGTCTGTGGCCCGAAGGGCAGGCCTGCGCGCTGGATGACTGGTTCAACGGCGGGGCCGATTGCGTCTTCCCGCCCCTGGGCTGGCAATTCCCCAGCCCGGCTGCGGCGTATTGCCGTCGCGCCGGTGGGCATGTGGTGGCCGACGACGCGGGCCTGCGCTGCCAGTTTGGCGCCAACCCCCAGGCGGCTTGCGACTTGATGGCCTACTTCCACCGGCAATGCGGTCGGGGCGGCGAGGCCGTGCAGGTGTTGGAACTGGCGGCCGGCCAGATGACCTTTGTGCTGCAAGGCCATCTACGCCCTGGCGAAAGCGTCTTCTTTCAAATCCCGCCGGTGGAGGCCTTCACCCCGCTGGAGCTGCGCGAGAACCGTTTTCAAGAAGCGCCCGGCATCGAAATGCGGCCCGACAAGTTCGGCATTGGCCTGGAAAGCCCGGCGGCCGATGCCTCCCTGAGCATCTACCGCGGGGCCGAGCAAATGTACTTCCAATGGGCCAACCAGCCCATGTATTGGAACGGCTTCGCGCAGGCCATCATCGAAGTGCGGGGCGGCAAGGAACCGGCCGACTATACCCTGACCATCGCCGGCGTGCCCCTTTTGCCCCAGGGCAACCTGCCCTGGTATGGCCGAGATACCCTGGACGACAGCGGCGTGCGCTACTACATGGTGCTCAAGCCCTTCAGCACCTGGCAGTTCCAACTGCTGCAGGGCCCAGGGGTTTCGGTGGCCGCCTATGCCTGGCCCGCCATTCGTGAAGAACCGCAGCTGTTGGCCCGAGGGCGCGCGTTCACCCTGCCGGTGGAGCCGCAAGATGTGCTGCTGAAACTGGAAGGGCCGCCCAACACGGCCATCGAGTTCTTCATGCTGCAGCGCTTCGCCGACGGGCCGTGAAGCCGCCGACGCCCGTGGGGCGCGCCGGGCCCGGCGTCAGGCGTTCCATGTCAGGCGATAGACCCGGTGCCGTTTGTAAGGCCGCACGCCCAGGCGGGCCAGGTCCTGCTGCATTTGGGTCGCGGTTTCGGCCACCTGGGTGAGTTCGGCCCGGCGAAACTGGCCGCTGGTGCGGATGGTGCGCTCCATCTCGGTGTAGAGCAACACATTCCCGCCCCGGCCCTGAAAGCGGGGATGCACCCCCGCGCCGTTGAGCGAGATGGTGTCGGTGCGGTACAGCGCGCGCCACAGCCGCACCAGGTTCCACGGCCACAGGCGGCCCCGGGCCCGCTGCAGCGCTTCCGACACATCGGGAAAGCCCAGCAAGAAACCCACCACCCGCGCCTCCGCGCCATGAACGATGAGCTTCATCAGCTCGGGCCGCACCACCATCTGCAAATTTTGAGCCAAAAAGGCGATTTCCCGCTCGGTCAGCGGGTAATATTCCCAATTGTGGATGAAAGTTTCGTTGTAGGCCTGCCCTACCTTGGGCGCCCAATAACGCACATCCTTGCGACTGCGCAGGGTCACCACCCGCAAATCGTACCGTCGGCGCACCTTTTCGGCCACCCGCCAAAAGCGCTCGGGCACGCGAAATGTGGCTACATCCACGGGATACGAGAAAAAATCGACCTCTTTGACGAAGCCCAACGCCTCCAGATGCCGGGCATAGTAGGGGTAGTTGTAATTCATCATGGTCATCATCTGGCGGTGCTCGAAGCCCTCCACCAGCACGCCATAACCGTCGAACGCGGCAAAGCCCTTGGGCCCCACCAGCGCGGTCAGGCCTCGCCGGCGGGCCCAGGCCACCGCGGCTTCCACCAGCGCGGCCGAAACCGCGGGGTCGTCGACGAAATCGAAGAAGTAAAACGCGGCCTGCCGGGTGCCGTGATAGGCGTTGAAGCGGGTGTTTTCCAGCACCGCGATGCGACCCACCACTTCACCGTCGCGACGGGCCAGGAAGAAGTCCGCGTCGGAATGCTCGTAAAACGGGTGCTTATCTTTGCGCAGGGGCAACAGCGCGTCGGCCCACAAGGGCGGCACCCATTGGGGGCAGCCGCGATACAAGCGAAAGGGAAAGGCCACAAAATCCCGCCGCTGGCCGTGCGTACGCACGGGTTCCACTTGCACGCTCATGGGGCGTCACCTCCGGGGGTGGGGGAACCGGCAGAGGACCGCGGCGGTTGCTTTGACGCACCCGAGGGGCGCGGCGGCCCATTGAGGGCTCGGGACCAGGGCAGCGCGCGCAAGGCAAAGAAGCCCAGCAGCAACGGAATCCAGAAGGTGATGCCGCGGTAAACCAGGGCCACCACCACCGCGTCTTCCACCGGCAAATAAAAAGAAGTGAGGGTCACGGTGAGGGCGCTTTCCACAAAACCCACCCCCCCGGGAGCCGGGGAGACCACCAGGAACAGGTAGGCCACGGTGAAGGCCACAATCCAGGTTCCCGGGGAAAGGGGGACATGGAAGGCCCGAAACACCGCATAGAGCACCAGCATGAGCCACAGCTTGCTGCCGATGCCCATCAGAGCCAGCAGGCCCACGAAGCGGGGGTTGGTGCGCAAGGCGCGCAGGCCCACGCTCAGGTCGTGGCCAAACTGATGGGCCCGGGCCTCGGAGAGCCACGGTCGGCGCAAAAAAGGCCACAGCAGGCCGTTGATGCGTCGCGCGGCCCAGGCCAAAAACGCGGCCAGGGGCTTGCCCGCGTGCGCGCCTAAGTAGAGCATGGAGCCCAGACCCACCACAATGGCCACCATGATGGCCGAGGCCGAAATTTCCACCCAGGTGAGCCGCCCCCGGCGCAAGAGCACCCACAACCCCACGAACAGCACGGCCAGAAAGCCCAAATGCTCGAAGAAGATGTAGAGGGTGGTGGCCACCATGGCCTTGGCCGTGGATTGTCCCTGCTCGCGGGCTTCGCTGGCAAACACGGCCATGCCCGAAACCCCCGCGGTGGGCGCGACCATGTTGACGAAGTTCATCGACAGGGCCATGAGCAACAGCCGCAGCCGGTGTTCGCGCAGGCCTAAGGCGCGGTAAAGAAAGTCGAAGGTGAAGGCGACATGGGCGAACCAGACGGTTTGAAACGCGAAGGCCAGGGCCACGAAACGCCAGTCGCCCGAGCGCACCACCGCAAGGAAACGCTGCAATTCCCCCTGGTGGGCCACGACGAACATGAGCCCCAGGAGCAGCAGCAAGGCTACCAGAATGCGTCGCATGGGGCCATTATACCGTGCCCCGGCTTCAGCCCCGCGGGCTATGGTAAAATGGAAATACCCATAGGCCATGCGCGAGGGTTCCACCCATGGGCGAGCACAGGGTACGGCTCCTTGAGGTTCAGGTGGAAACTGCCCTTATTGGGCAGCTGGCCCTCGCGCGCCCCACCCGCGTTGTTCCAGAGCCGTAACCTTACGGCTCTTTTTGTTTCACCATCCCTCAAAGAGGAGAGAGCACCATGCCCCTTGAGGTTCGTATGCCCCGCCTGGGGGAAGGCGTGATTGAGGCCACCATCAGCCAATGGCTGGTGCAGGAAGGCGAGCATGTGGAAGAAGGCGACCCCCTGCTGGAGGTCAACACCGACAAAGTGGACACCGAAATCCCCGCGCCGGCCACGGGCACGGTGGTGAAGATTTTGCACCGGGAAGGCGAAACCGTGCCCGTGGGCGAGGTGCTGGCCCTGATGGAAGTGGAAGGCGCGGCCCCGGCCCCGGCGCAACCCGAACCCGCAGCGCCGGCCCAGGCCCCGACCACCGAGGCGGAACCGACGCCCGCGGCGGCCCCTGCGGCCCCGGCCCCGGCCGCGCGGCCGACCTACCGCCCGGGGCGGCACCCCGAGCTGGGCTTCATTTCGCCGGTGGTGGCCAGGCTGGCCAACGAGCACGGCATTGACCTGCGCCAGGTGCCGGGCACAGGCTTGGGCGGCCGCATCACCAAGCACGATGTGCTGGCCTACCTGGAGCGCCGCCCCGCGGCGGCCGCGCCGGCCGCGGCGCCAACGCCCGCGCCCCAGCCCGCTGCCGCGCCCGCCCCGGCGGAGGCCCGCCCCGCAGCGCAACCCGCGGCAGCCCCACCCCCACCGACCACCGCGCCCGCGCCCCAGGCCGCGCAGGTTACCCTGCCCGGCGAGCAGCCGGTGCGCAAGCCCGTGCCTGTGCTGCCCGGCGACGAGCTGCTCCCCCTCACCAACATCCGTCGGCGCATCGCGGAGCACATGGTCTTTTCCGAGCGGGTAGCGCCCCATGTGACCACCGTGCACGAGGTGGACCTGCACCGGGTGGTGGAACACCGGGCCCGACACAAGGCCGAATTCGCAGCCCGCGGGGTGCGCCTGACCTTCACGGCCTACTTCGTGGCCGCCGCAGCTCAGGCCTTGCGCCGGCACCCCCTGGTCAATTCCTCATGGACCGACGACGGCATCCTGCTGCACAAGGTCATCAACATCGGCATCGCGGTGGCCCTGGGCGATAAAGGGCTCATCGTGCCGGTCATCAAGAACGCGGACGAACTTTCGCTGCTGGGCATTGCCCGCGCGCTCAACGACCTCACCGAACGGGCCCGCCGCGGGCAACTGACCCCCGACGAAATTACGGGCAGCACTTTCAGCATCACCAACTACGGCACCAACGGCTCCCTGTTCGGCACGCCCATCATCAACCAGCCCAATGTGGCCATCCTGGGCGTGGGGGCCATCAAGAAGCGGGTGGTGGTGTTGGAAGGCGATGTGCTGGCCATTCGGCCCATGGCCTTCTTGAGCCTGACCATCGACCACCGGGTGCTGGACGGCGCGGTGGCCGACGCGTTCGTGCAAGATATCGTGAAGTATTTGGAAGCATGGGGGGAATGAAGAGCAGAGAGCGGGAAGCAGGGAGCGGGGAGCAGGTGGAGCCCATACTGGCTTGTCTGCAAGACAGTGGGCACTGCTGATTGCTGACGCTTTTCGGGAGGCCAACCATGTACGATGTCGTCTTCATCGGCGCCGGACCCGCGGGTTATGTGGGCGCCATTCGGGCCGCGCAGCTGGGCCTGAAAACCGCTATCGTGGACAAGGAATGGCTGGGCGGGGTGTGCCTCAATGTGGGCTGCATCCCTTCCAAGGCGCTGCTCAAGAACGCGGAAATCGTGCGCACGCTGCGCACCGAGGCCAAGACCTTCGGCATCGCCGGCGTAGAGCACCTGTCCTTCGACTATGCCACCGCGGTCAAGCGCAGTCGGCAGGTTTCCCAGCGGCTGACCAAGGGCGTGGGCTTTTTGATGCGCAAGAACGGCATCCAGGTCTTCATGGGTACGGCGCGCATCACCCGGCCCGGCGAGGTACTGGTCACCCCCAACGACGGCGGGGAGCCCCAGCGCCTCGAGACGCGGCACATCGTCGTCGCCACCGGCGCGCGGCCCCTGGTTCCCCCCGGATGGGATGTGGACGGCCAGCGGGTGCTGACCTACCGCCCCGCCATTCTGCAAAAGCACTACCCGCGGTCGGCCATCATCATCGGCGGCGGGGCCATTGGGGTCGAGTTCGCTACCATCTGGCACAGTTACGGCGCGCAGGTCACGCTGGTGGAAATGATGCCCACCCTGTTGCCCTTAGAAGACGAAGAAGTGGGCAAGGAGCTGGGCAAGCACTACCAGCGCCAGGGCATCAAAGTGCTCACCGGGCACAAGGTGGAAGCCATCGAAGCCACCGAGCAAGGCGTGCGGGTGACGGTGACCGACACCAAAAAGGGCAAGACCGCGACCCTGGAGGCCGAACAGGCCCTGGTGGCCATTGGCTTTCGGCCCAACACCGAAAATTTGGGCCTGGAGGAAGTGGGCGTGCGCCTGACGGACCGGGGCGCCATCGCGGTGGATGAGCGCATGGCCACCAATGTGCCGGGCATTTGGGCCATTGGCGATGTGACGGCCAAGATGATGCTGGCCCATGTGGGCTCCGCGCAGGGCATTTTGGCCGCCGAAGCCATCGCCGGCCGGCCGGTGCACCCCCTGGACTACGAAGCCATGCCCCGGGCCGTGTATGGGCACCCCCAGGTGGCCGCCTTTGGCCTCACCGAGGCCCAGGCTCGCGAGCGGGGCTATGACATCACCGTGGCCAAATTCCCCTTCCAGGCCAACGGCAAGGCCCTGGCGTTGAACGAGGGCAAGGGCTTCATCAAGCTGGTGGTGGACAAGGCCTACAACGAGCTTTTGGGCGCGCACATGATTGGCCCCGAGGTGACCGAACTGCTTCCGGAACTCACCCTGGCCCGGATGATGGAAATCACCCCTGCGGAGATTGCTCGCAATGTACACGCCCACCCCACCCTGAGCGAAGTGCTCATGGAAGTCGCCCATGTGGCGCTGGGGGAGGGGATTCATATTTAGAAGATGGAAGTTAGAAGGTGGAAGTTGGTAGATGGAAGTTGGTAGATAGAGGTTGGAAGGTGGTTGTAGAGTAGGAGGAGGCGGTTATGCGTATGCGTTCACATCGCGATTTGGAAGTTTGGCAACGGGCCATGTCATTGGTACGGCAGGTATATCAGGTCTCAGAAAACTTTCCGCACCGGGAGCGGTGGAATTTGCAGGGGCAACTACGTCGCGCGGCGGTTTCTATTCCGGCGAATATCGCCGAAGGGCACGGGCGACGCAGCGATGGCGCTTTTGCTCGGCATTTGGACATTGCCTTAGGTTCAGTTGCTGAAGTGGACACTTTGCTCCAGCTGGCTGTCGACCTGGGCTATCTATCATCGGATTTACACCGACAATTACAGGCCGATCTCGTTATCGTCGCCAAAATGCTACACAGCCTATACCGAAAAGTACAAACGCAACGCAATCAGCCCCTAAATACCCATCACTAACCGCCGACTTCTGCCTTTCGGCCATCAACCGCCAACTTCCAACCACCAACTTCCAACTTCTACGCCTTTTCCGCGCTTTGGAGGTCGTCTATGCAAACGAAGTTTTCCTTAAAGACTCTCTCGCTCTCTCGCGAGGACATCCTCCACGACTACCGCCTGGCGGTGCTCAGCCGCGAGGCCAGTCGGTTGGGGTATCAGGAAGTCATGCTCGGCAAGGCCCAGTTCGGCATTTTCGGCGACGGCAAAGAGGTGCCGCAACTGGCCTGGGCCCGGGCCTTCCGCAAAGGCGATTGGCGCACCGGGTATTACCGCGACCAGACCTTCATGATGGCCATCGGCGCACTCACCCTGGAGCAATTCTTCGCCCAGCTCTACGGCCACGCGGATGTCAACTTCGAGCCCGCGTGCGGCGGCCGCAACATGAACAACCACTTCGGCGTGCGCCTGCTCAACCCCGACGGCACCTGGAAGCCCCAAACCGAGCAGTACAATGTCGTGGCCGATGTCTCCCCCACGGGCTCGCAAATGCCCCGCCTGGTGGGCCTGGCCCTGGCCTCCAAACTCTACCGCCAGCTCGACGACCTCAAGGCCCTCACCCAATTCTCCCGCAACGGCGACGAAGTGGCCTGGGCCACCATCGGCAACGCCACCTGCGCCGAAGGCCTGTTCTGGGAAACCCTCAACGCCATCGGCGTGTTGCAGGTGCCGGCCGTCATTTCGGTGTGGGATGACGAGTACGGCATCTCGGTGCCCAACGAGTACCAGCTGACCAAAGACCTGTACCAGATGCTGCAGGGCTTCCAGCGCCGAGGCCCCGAGGACCGGGGCTTCGAGGTGCGCCAGGTCAAGGGCTGGGATTACCCCGCCTTGCTGGAGGCCTACCAGGAAGCCGCGCACATCGCCCGTACCGAGCATGTGCCCGTGCTGCTGCATGTGGTGGAACTGGTGCAGCCTTCGGGCCATTCCACCTCGGGCAGCCACACCCGCTACAAATCCCGCGAGCGGCTGCAGTGGGAAGCCGAGCACGACGGCCTGCGTCGGTTCCGGGCCTGGATTTTGGAGCACGACCTGGCCACCGAGGAAGAACTGACCGCGCTGGAGAAAGAGGCCAAGCGCACCGTGCGCCAGGCCCTCAAGCGGGCCCATGCCGCGTTCGTGGCCCCGCGCAAACAAGAGGCCCAGGAGCTGGTGCGTCTGCTGGAACAGGCCGCCGACCAGTACCCCGCGGCCCGGGACGCCCTGGCCGCGCTCAAAGGCGAAGTGCTGGCCCTGGAAGTGCCCTACCGGGCGGCCACCCTGGGCATTGCCCGCCGGGCCCTCATGGCCCTGCGCGACGCGCCCGAAGCAGTGCGCGCCCCCCTCATCCGCTGGCGCAAGCAGGTGGAAGAAGGCGGCCGCCGAGATTACGACACCTTCCTCTACAGCCCCTGGCCCAGCGCAGCCACCCAGGTGCCCGAAGTCAAGCCCACCTACGACCCCGACGCGCCCGAAGTGGCCGGCTTCGAAGTGCTCAACAAATTCTTCGACATCGTCCTCGGCCGCGACCCCCGGGTCATTGCCTTTGGCGAAGATGTGGGCTACCTGGGCGGCGTGAACCAGGCCTTCCGCGGGCTGCAAGCCAAATACGGCAAGTGGCGCGTCATGGACACCGGCATCCGCGAAGCCACCATTTTGGGCCAGGCCATTGGGCTGGCGCTGCGGGGGCTGCGGCCCATCGCTGAAATCCAATATCTGGACTACCTGCTCTACGCGCTGCAAATCATGTCCGACGACCTGGCCACCGTGCTATGGCGCTCCGCGGGCGGGCAAAAAGCGCCGGTCATCGTGCGCACCCGGGGGCACCGCCTGGTGGGCATCTGGCATTCGGGCTCCCTCATGGCCGGGCTCATCCACTTAGTGCGGGGGATGCATGTGCTGGTTCCCCGGGATATGACCCGGGCCGCGGGCTTCTACAACACCCTGCTGCAGGGCGACGAACCGGGCATTGTGGTGGAAGTGCTCAACGGCTACCGCCTCAAGGAAAAGCTGCCCGCCAACCTGGGCGAATTCACCGTGCCCTTAGGCGTGCCCGAAGTGTTGCGCCCCGGCCGCGATGTCACCCTGGTGACCTACGGCGCGATGGTGCGCATCGTGCTCCAGGCCGCGGAAGAGCTGGCCAAAGTGGGCATCGACGCGGAAGTCATCGATGTACAATCCCTGCTGCCTTTCGATGTGCGGGGGGTCATCGTGGAATCGGTGCGCAAGACCAACCGGGTGGTCTTCCTGGACGAAGATGTGCCCGGCGGCACCACCGCCTATATGATGCAAGAAGTGCTGGAGAAGCAAGGCGGCTACCAATGGCTCGATTCGCCGCCGCTGACCATTCCGGCCCGGCCCCACCGCCCGGCCTACGGCTTCGACGGCGATTACTTCTCCAAGCCCAATGTGGACGAAATCTTCTACAAGGTCTACGGCCTGTTCCACGAACTCAACCCGCGGCGGTGGCCCCTCTTCTTCGAGCCGCCCCAAAGCGCCTGAGCGCCCCCGGGCCCGGCGTGCCGCGCGCGTCGGGCCCCGGCCGCTGCCCTACGGTATAATGAGCCGGGCGAACCGTCGGGTTCCCCCAGGGGCGTGATGTCGCGCCCAAACCCCCGGAGGCGGACCTGCCCGTTTTCGGCCCATCAGGAGCATCCATGACCGACACCCTTTGGGGCCCCGGCGCGCTGGTGGTCTACAAAAGCCGCCCGGCCCGGGTGGAACAAACCGGCCCCCGCTGGGAGCTTCTGACCGCGGACGGCCAGCGGGTGCGGGTGCGACCCAAAGATGTGCAGCCCCTGCACCCCGGCCCCGCGCCGGTTCCCCCTTTGTTTGCCCCCCTGGACCCTGCGCCCTTGCTCGAAGCCTGGGAAGTGCTCCAGGGCGAGCCCCCCATCTCCCTGGCAGAACTCGCGGCCCTGGCCTTTGGCGAATTCACCCCGCACACCGCGTGGGCCACCTGGGCCTGGGTACAGGCGGAACCCTACTTCCACGGCCCGCTGGATGCGCTGCAGGCCCGCCCCGCGGCCGAGGTGGAACGCCTGCGCCAGCAGCGCGCGGCCCGGGCCCGCCACCGCCAGGCGTGGGAAGCCTTCCTGCAACGGGCGCGGCAGGGCTGCATCGACCCCCAGGCCGACGCGGCCTTCGTGGTCGAAGTGGAAGCCCTGGCTCTGGGCCAACGACGCACCAGCCGGGTGCTCGAAGCCCTGGGCCTCAAACAAACCCCCACCGAAGCCCACCGCCTGTTGCTGCAATGGCAGGCCTGGGGCCCCCGGGTGAACCCCTACCCCGCCCGGCACAGGGTCGCCACCCATCCGCCCGAGCTGCCCCTGCCCCCTTTGCCCACCGACGAGCCCCGCTTAGACCTCACCCATCTGCCCGCCTGGGCCATCGACGACGAAGGCAGCCAGGACCCCGACGACGCCCTCGGCTGGGACGGCGAACGGGTGTGGGTGCACATCGCGGATGTGGCCGCGCTGGTTCCCCCCGACAGCCTCGCCGACGCCGAAGCCCGCCACCGGGGCAGCAGCGTGTATTTGCCCGAGGGGGTAGTGCCCATGCTGCCCGACGCGGCCCGCCAGCGGTTGGGCCTGGGCCTGGCGCCCGTTTCCCCCGCGCTCTCGTTTGCCCTGCGCATCGACGACGAGGGCAACCTGACCCAGGTGGAAGTGCACCTGACCTGGGTGCGGGTGGAACGCCTCACTTATGCCCAGGCCGAGGCCCGCCTGGACCACGACCCCGACCTGCAGGCCCTGTGGGACCGGGCCCGGCGCTACATGAACCGCCGGCACCGCCAGGGCGCGCTCACCGTGCACATGCCCGAGGTCAAGGTCAGCGTGGAACTGCCCCACGGGCCGGTGCGCATTGTGCCCCTGCCGCCCCTGCGCAGCCGGGACCTGGTGCGCGAGGCCATGATTATGGCCGGCGAGGCCGCGGCCCGCTACGCCGCGCAGCACGACCTGCCCATGCCTTACACCACCCAGCCCCCCCGCCGGGAGGTGGAACACGACATTCCGCCCGGCCTGGCCGGCATGTACGCGCTGCGCCGCACTTTCTTCCGCAGTGAATACAAAAGCGCCCCTGGCCCCCACAGCGGCTTAGGCCTGACCGCGTATGTGCAGGTCACCAGCCCGTTGCGGCGCTATTTGGACCTGGTGGCCCACCAGCAGCTGCGCGCCCACCTGCTGGGCCGCCCGCCCCTGGGCCCCGACGCGGTGCTGGAGCGGGTGGCCCTGGCCGAAGCCGTGCGCGGCGATGTGCGCCAGGCCGAGCGCCTCTCGCGGCGGCATTGGACCCTGGTATATCTGCTGGAACACCCCCGCTGGACCGGCGAAGGCATTGTGGTGGCCCAGGACCCGCCCTGGGTGACGGTGGTGCTGCCCACGTTGGGCCTGGAAGAGCGGGTGCACGCCCGAGGCGAGGTGCCCCTCAACGCGGCAGTGCAGGTACAGGTGCGGCAGGTCATCTTGCCCGAGCGCAAAGTGCAGCTGGAATTTTTGGGCCTGAGCGACTGAAAGCCGAAGGAGAAGCGCCATGGAGGGGCTGCAAATTCAAAAAGTGGTGGTGCTGGCCCACCCTCAAGTGCGCGAGGCCCTGGACGAAGCCCGGCAGGTGGCCGCGTTTTTGCGCGGTCATGGCGTGCAGGCCGATGCCGGGCTGCTCAACGACGCGGCCTTGCGGGCCCGCATTTGTCACCGGGCCTACGATGTGCTGGTGGCCTTAGGCGGCGACGGCACCATGCTGCGGGCCGGGCACCTGGCCGCGCCCTGCGGCGTGCCGGTGCTGGGCATCAACCTGGGCCGCTTCGGCTTCCTCATCGAGGTCCAGCGGGACCAGTGGCGCCGCGCGTTAGAGCGCCTGCTGGCCGGCGACTTCCGCCTGGAACGCCGCATGATGCTGGCCGTCTCCCTGTATCGCGATGGCCAGGTCGCCCAACAGTGGGATGTGGTCAACGAGGCCGTCATTTGCCGCGGCCGTGCAGTGCGGCCCGTGCGCCTGAGCGCCTATGTCGACGGCCTGCTCCTCACCCACTATGTGGCCGATGGACTCATCGTGGCCACGCCCACGGGTTCCACCGCCTACGCCTTGGCCGCCGGCGGGCCCATTTTACCCCCCGAATTGCGCAACATTTTGCTGGTGCCCGTGGCCCCGCACCTTTCGGTGGACCGGGCCGTGGTGCTGGCCGAAGGGTCCTCCGTCGCGGTGGTGCCCCATGTGGACCACGAAGTGGTCATCAGCATCGACGGGCAAGACCCGGTCAACCTGCAGCCCGGCGACGAGGTGCACCTGCGCGCCGGGGAGCATTCCCTGCTGTTCGTGCGCTTCCAGGGGCCCGAATATTTCTACCAGGTGCTCACCGCGTACATGCGCTCGCACCCTCTGGTGCAAAAAATGGGCTGAGCCCGGCCCTGGTATAATTCACCATCCACCACACCACACGCAGGAAGACGCCCATGGAAGCCTACACCTATCGCGGTCGCCTGGCCAACGGCCTGCTGGTTGTGCTCAAAGAAGTCCACACCGCGCCGGTCATCAGCCATTGGGTGTGGTACCGCGTCGGTTCCCGCGACGAAGTGCCCGGCCGCACGGGCATTTCCCACTGGGTGGAACACATGCTCTTCAAAGGCACGCCCCGTTACCCCGCGGGCGTGCTCGACAAAGCCATCTCGCGCGTCGGCGGCGCGTGGAACGCGTTCACTTACCTGGACTGGACCACCTTTTTCGAGACCCTGCCGGCCCGAGAAATCGACCTGGCCCTGGACCTGGAAGCGGACCGCATGGTCAACGCCCGCTTCGACCCCCAGGAAGTGGAAGCCGAGCGCACGGTGGTCATCTCCGAACGCCAGGGCGACGAAAACGAGCCCCTCTTCGTGCTGGGGGAAGAGATGCAGGCCGCGGCCTTCCGCGTGCACCCCTATCATCACGAAATCATCGGCGACCTGGCCGACCTGCGCACCATGACCCGGGACGACCTCTACCGCCACTACCGCACCTACTACATCCCCAACAACGCGGTGCTGGCCATGGCCGGGGATTTCGACGCCCAGGCCATGCTGCAGCGCATCGAGCGCTTCTACGGCCCCTTGGAGCCGGGCCCCGAACCCCCGCGGCTGCAGCGCCCCGAACCCGCGCAGCGGGGCGAGCGCCGGGTGGTGGTCGAAGGCCCCGGCGAGACCACCTATGTGCAAATCGCATTCCGCGCCCCCCGGGCCACAGACCCCGACTTTTGGCCCTACCTGCTGGCCGACAGCCTGCTCACCGGCCCTTCCAACCTCAACTTCTTCGGCGGCGGCCTGTCGCACCACACTTCCCGCCTCTACCGCGCCCTGGTCGAAAAGGGCCTCGCGGTGTCGGTTTCCGGCAGCATCCAGGCCACCCTCGACCCCTACCTCTACTGGCTGACCATCGTAGTGCACCCCGAGCGCACCCCCGAGCAAGTGCTGCAGGCCGTGGAAGACGAAATCCATCGCTTGCAAGACACGCCCCCCGCGGCCGAAGACCTGGCCCGGGCCCTCAAGCAGGCCCGCGCGCTCTTCGCCTACAACAGCGAAAGCATCACCGGCCAGGCCTTTTGGCTGGGCTACAGCGAAATGCTGGCCGATGCCTCGTGGGCCGCGGACTATTTGAACCGCCTGGCCGCGGTCACCCCCGCGGATGTGCAGCGCATCGCGCAAACCTATTGGCGTCCGCAGCAGCGGGTGGTGGGCCTTTACCTGCCCCAGGGGAACCGACGGCCCGCCGCGCGCTGAACGCGCGGGCCCTGCGCCCGCGCCCCATTCCCCTGCATGTGGAGGCGAAGCATGTTACGCGTGGGCTACATCGGTTTGGGCATCATGGGCAAACCCATGGCCCGCAACATCTTGCGCGCCGGCTTCCCGCTGGTGGTGCACAACCGCTCCCGAGGCCCGGTGGAGGAACTGGTGGCCCTGGGCGCGCAGGCCGCATCCAGCCCCGCGGAGGTGGCCGCGGCCGTGGATGTGGTCATCACCAACCTGCCCGATTCCGCCACGGTGGAACAAGTGGCCCTGGGGCCCCAGGGCATTCGCGAGGGCGCGCATCCGGGCCTGATTTTCGTCGACCACTCCACCATCCGGCCCGAAACCGCGCGCCACATTGCCGCGGAACTGGCGAAAGTGGGCGTGGCCGCGCTGGACGCGCCGGTGAGCGGCGGTGACATTGGCGCGCAGCAGGGCACCCTCACCATCATGGTGGGCGGCCCGGCCGAGGCCCTGGCGCGCGTGCGGCCCGTGCTGGAAGCCGAAGGCCGCGCCATCACCCACATCGGCCCCGCGGGCACGGGCCAGGTGGCCAAGGCGGCCAACCAAATCATGGTCGCCGCGCAAATGGTGGCCATGGCCGAACTGCTGCTTTTGGCCCAAAAGGCCGGCGCCGACCCCCGCAAAGTGGTGGAGGCTATTCGCGGGGGCGCGGCCGGATGCTGGACCCTGGACCACAAGCCCCCGCGCCTCTTCCGCGGCGACCGGCGCCCCGGCTTCAAGGCCACCATGATGGAAAAGGACCTCAACATCGTCATGCAAACGGGCCGGGCCTACGGCATGCCCCTGCCGGCCACGGGCCTTTTCGCCCAACTTTATCGGGCCATGCTGGAGATGGGCCTGGGCGACTTAGACAACTCGGGCATCATCGCGGTGTATGAGGCCCTGGCCCACACCACCTTGCACACCCAGCCCGACGACCAGGGCACACCATGAGCCCCTGGGGGAACCCGGCAGCCTGGCGGCGGGCCCGGGATTACGCCTACCTGGTGGTGGGCACCGGCATTCTGGCCCTGGCCCTGGTGCTCTTCCTCATCCCTGCGGATTTGGCCGCCGGTGGGGTGAGCGGCCTGGCCATGGTGGTGCACCACTACACCCGCTGGCCCGTGGGCGCGCTGGTGGCGGGGTTCAACCTGCCCCTCTTCCTGCTGGGCTGGCGCTATTTGGGCGGCCCCCGCTTCGCGGTGCGCACCCTGCTCAGCGTGGTGCTGCTGTCCGCGTTCATCGACGCCTGGACCTACACCGTGGGCCTGCGCCTGCTCAGCCACGACATGCTGCTCAACGCGCTCTACGGCGGCGTGGTAGGCGGCATTGGCGCGGGGCTCATCTATCGCGGCCGGGGCACCAGCGGGGGAACCGACATCCTGGCCCGCATTCTGGCCCGCCGCTGGCACATTCCCATGGCGCAGAGCTACCTGCTTTCCGACGCCGCGGTGCTGGCCGCGGCCGGTTTCACCTTTGGCTGGGAAAAGGCCTTGTACGCGCTGGTGGCGCTGTACATCACGGGCCTCACGGCCGACGCGGTGAGCCAGGGCGCCAATGTGGTGCGCACCGTAGTCATCGTCACCACCCGGCCCCAGGCCGTCACCCAGCGCATTTTGCGCGACCTGGACCGGGGCGTGACGGTGCTGGAAGGTCGCGGGGGCTACACTGGCCAGGCGCGGGCCGTGCTGTTTTGCGTGGTCAGCCGGGGCGAAGTGGGGCCGCTGAAGGCCATCGTACGCGAAGCGGACCCGGCCGCGTTCATGGTCATCGGCCAGGCGCACGAGGCCTTGGGCGAAGGCTTCCGCCCGTGGGAAGAGGTGTAACGCCGGCTTCTGCCCCTCACCGCCGGCGAACGCTTCTGGGCCGCCGCTCCCGGCGCCGCGCGACGCTGCAACGCCTACTCCCCCGGCGCGTAAAGCACAATGCGCCCCAGCGGCGCGACGCGGCCGGTCAACGGGTCGGCTTCGGGCGTGACCGGCAAAGCCAGGCTGTGGTCGTCCACCGTCAACCATTGGCCCCGGTAGAGGTTATAGGCCCAGCCCTGCGCCGGCAGCGAGGGGTGACGCAACACGATGGTCGTGGCCGCGGGCCACCAGCCCACCAGCGCCAGCCCGCGGCGGTAAAAGCGCACATAGCCGCCCTGAGGCAAAGCCCGGTAGTCGGCTTCCACCGCCGCGCCCAAGTCGTAGAAATACACCTCATCCCGTTCCAGCGCGTGGTCCCAAGGCACTTCGGTGTAAGTGGGGAAACCGACCAGCCGCCCCAAGGCGTAGGCGTAATAGATGGCATTGCGGGGCCGCGCGGCGCGATAGCCGCGGCCCGACGGCTGGGGTTCCCAGCAGGGTGCGGCATAGTTGAGCAGCACCAGGCCATGGGGCACGGCCCGGGGGAACCGCGT
>Ga0256833_1001640_pt1 | contig 16312 bp, 16 predicted proteins | sample 356284metaG_FD_190535 | JGI IMG/M metagenome (GOLD analysis project Ga0256833, IMG submission 190535) | Hydrothermal vent microbial communities from Mid Atlantic Ridge, Atlantic Ocean - 356-284 | ecosystem: Environmental > Aquatic > Marine > Hydrothermal vents | place: Atlantic Ocean: Mid...
AACTATCTGGTCTCTCAAAAAGAGAGACTGGGGCACAGGGTAGCAAGTCTCCCTGTGTGGGCTGTTGTCAACCAGCCTAATGTAAGGAGGTTGGCTGTATCTTCCCATAGCTAACCTCACTTACAAGCCTCTGTCTTTAGACAGAGGTAGTTGACACTGTCAGCATCTTTTCTATTGTCAGTTTTACACTTTCTCCTAATGCTATGATGTTATATCCTCCCTCAAGCATAAACAGGAAAGGAACATTTTTTGTTTTCAGTATGCTCTCAACAATCTTTCCTACACCTTCTGTGGTTACCTCAAGATGGGTAAGGGGGTCATCCATATGAAGGTCGTATCCTGCTGACACCATTATTATGTCTGGGCTGAATTTTTCCACCAGTGGTGGAAGTTCTTCTGAGTAAATTCTCTCATAAACGCTGTCTCCTGTACCTGCAGGCAGTGGAACGTTATAGGTAAAACCGTATCCTCTTCCTGCTCCTTTTTCTTCCTTTGAGCCTGTTCCAGGGTAAAAGGGATACTGATGGGTAGAAAAATAAAAAACAGTATCGTCATCGTAGAATGCCTTCTGTGTTCCGTTTCCGTGATGGGCGTCAAAATCTATAATAAAAACCTTCTCATATCCCTTTTTCTGAGCATATCTTGCTGCTATAGCAATGTTGTTGAATATACAGAATCCCATAGCTTTTGCGTGCTCTGCATGATGTCCTGGAGGTCTGACAGCTGCAAATACCCTTTCCACTTCTCCCCTTTCTATCCTATCTACAGCTTCCAGTCCTGCTCCTACCGCATAAGTGGCAGCCTCGTAAGAAAATATGGAGCATCGTGTGTCTGGGTCAAGATAGGTTCCACCGGCTGAGCATAAATCCATAATTTCCTGAGGGTAGTAAGTGTCATGGATGAGGGCTATCTCCTTTGCTGTTGCTTTTCTTGGTTTTATGTAGATTAGCTTGTCCTTTATCAGGTCTACATACTCATTGATAGCTTCAAGTCTGTGGGGAGATTCTGGATGTCCCTCTCCAGTATCATGCTTCAGATACACAGGGTCGTATATGTATCCAACCTTCCTCATCTTTTTACTCCGAATATATTTTTTAAAAATTCCTTTAACTTTTGGACAAAACTTTTTTCTTCTTCCTTCTTAGGAGGAATTAAAGGCGTTGTAAATCTGTGCTTTATGTTGTCTAAAAGGACAAATTCATCACACACTTTCCGAAGCTCATAGGAGCTTGTTTTTTTGAAGGATGCATTTTCCACTCTCTTTCCTATCTCCTGCACCTTTTCAACGACAGGTATAAAATCACTGTCTCCACTTACTAATATGGCTGTATCGTAAGCATCTTTGTATGCTAAACTTATCATGTCTGTTGCTATCAGTATGTCTATTCCCTTCTCTATGTATCCTTCAGGGGTTTTTTTCAGGGGAATTGTTTTTACCTTTATACCAGCATTCTGGAGTTCATTTAAAAATCCCTGCTGTCTTCTAAGCTGTTCTCTCACTTCTTTAGGTAGGTCTCCAGAGGGAATTCCTGTGTAAAAGTAAGCCCTCAAAAGCCACCTGTCTTTCCTCAAAATTTCCACGAGCCTTCTGTAATTTATCTTCAGCTTTAAAGCATTTGTTGCGTGGAACATATTTCCACCATCTATAAATACAGCAACTCTCTCATTTATATACCTGTGTATTATCTTTACTTCCTTTTTCTTTCTAAATATTCCTATCATCTCTCTCCTTTATTAATTTTTTTATTAATTTTTTGTTTTTGTCTAAATTTTCAAGCTGTTGTATCTTTCATAAAACTCTTCCCTGAACTTATTAAACCTTCCTTCTTTTATAGCATTTCTGATATTCTCCATTAAACGACTGTAAAATCTGAGGTTGTGTATTGTTGCAAGGGTCATTCCTGTTATCTCTTCCGCATTAAACAGATGCCTCAGATATCCCCGGGAAAAGTTTCTGCAGGTATAACAGTCACACTCAGAATCAACTGGCTCTTCAGAGAATTTATGCTTTGCTGCCTTTATGTTTATCCTGCCGTATGTTGTAAAAAGTGTGCCGTTTCGTGCATTCCTTGTTGGCATCACACAGTCAAACATATCAACGCCTCTATAAACGCTTTCTATAATGTTTTCAGGAGTTCCCACACCCATAAGATAACGGGGTTTATCCTCTGGAATAAAAGGAACAACAACCTCTGTCATCTCATACATAAGCTCCGCAGGTTCTCCTACAGAAAGTCCACCGATGGCATAACCGTCCATATCAAGCTGAATTGTCATATCTGCACTTTCTTTTCTCAGGTCTGGATATACAGAGCCCTGAATAATACCAAATAGAGCCTGACTTTCATTTTTTTTAGCTTTTTTAGACCTTTTAAGCCATTCAATAGTTTTCCTTACTGCATCTGATGCTGTTGTGTGGCTGACAGGATACGGCGGACAGACATCAAGAGGCATCATTATGTCACTGCCAAATATCTCCTGAATGTGAACAACAAACTCTGGAGTGAAAAAGTGCCACGAACCGTCAAGATGAGACTTAAACTTCACCCCTTCATCAGATAGAATAACCTGAGCCTTATGTTTACCTGACACATTTTTATCTTTTGCAAGGGAGAACACCTGAAAACCGCCACTATCAGTCAATATGGGAAGCTCCCAGCTAATAAACCTGTGAAGGCCTCCAAAATACTCTATTACTTCAATTCCAGGTCTGAGATAAAGATGATAAGTATTGCCTAAAATAATCTGGGGTTTTGTTGATAGGAGCTGGTCTTTCGTTACAGCCTTTACTGTCCCCTGAGTTCCCACAGGCATAAAAACAGGAGTTTCTATCTCCCCATGGGATGTATAAATCTTACCTAATCTTGCATTACCATCTTTCTTTAAAAGCTCAAACCTCAGCAGTTATTAATCCTCCTATTTCGGTAATAACTGTTATTGACAGTTTATAGGTAAATATATAGTTTAATTAAGAAAATAACACAATGTAGATAGATGATAAAAATATCAAAAATTTAAGCAGGGGTAAAGCAATGGTTTTAATTGAGTGGAGCGAAGAATTAGAGCTTGGAATTCCAGAAATAGACGAACAACATAAGAAACTTGTAGAGATGCTTAATGAGTTCTACACAGAGTTAGAAGAAGGACATAAGAGGGAAGCTATTGAACACTTTTTACAAAATTTGGAAGATTACTTGAATTACCATTTAGACTACGAAGAAAAATTTATGGAAGAAAAAGGTTTTCCAGAAACAGAAAATCACAAAAAAGTTCATCAAATGTTCAAAAAACTGTATGCAGAGGAAAAGAAAAGATACATGGATGGAGACCCTAAAGCTTTAAGGGAATTAGTAGCATTTACTTTTTCATGGCTTTTTTCCCACATTATGAAAACAGACAGAAAGTATGCAGAATATATAAACAACACAAAAAGCTGATTTTATCCAACCTTTTCTACCAGAACATCTATCAGATTTTCAACATTATCAAACTGTTCCTGCTCACCTGTTTCCATATCCTTCAGTTCTGGTTTTTCTGACACAAAAACGACATATTCAGCACCTATTTTATTTGCTAATTTCATACGGGATTTCAGACTGCCTTCTTTGAGTATAAGCTCTGTTTTTATTCCTTTTTCCCTCAGCTTTCCAGCTACCTTTAAAGCATCTATGTTAAATTCTGAAACAACCGGTAATACAACAACAGGTTTTCTCTCTATCGGCAGATTTTCAACAAGAAGCATCAGTCTTTCTATTCCTGCTGCAAAACCCAGTGCAGGGGTATCAGGACCTCCAAGCTGTTTAACAAGTGTATCGTATCTACCTCCAGCAGCAACCGTTCCTTGAGCACCTATTTTGTCAGTTATAAACTCAAAAACAGTATCTGTGTAGTAATCAAGTCCCCTTACAAGCCTTGGATTTACCTGATAATTCACTCCCAGATTGTTCAAGTATTCCTTCAGCTTTTCAAACCTCTCAATACTTTCATCTGACAGGAAATCTATCAGGACAGGAGCTTCTCTGGTGGCTTCTCTACATCCCTCAACTTTACAGTCAAGAACCCTCAAAGGATTTCTTTCTATTCTCTTCCTGCAGTCTTCACACAGACTGTTCTCCACTTTCTTCAGATACTCTTTCAGAACCCTTACATACTCTTTCCTACTTTCAAAATCTCCTAATGTATTAATCTCAAGCCTTGCTTCTATATTTAAAGCGTCCAGAATATCTTTAACCATCTTTATCAGCTCTGCATCAGCTACTGGAGAAGACACCCCAAAAATCTCTGCTCCAATCTGATGAAACTGCCTGTATCTACCAGCCTGAGGTCTCTCATGCCTGAACATCGCCCCTTCATAAAACAGCTTGTGGTATCCCCCTTTTGCATACAGCCTCTCTTCTATGAACGCCCGAACAGCAGAAGCCGTTCCTTCAGGTCTAAGGGCAACCTTTCTCCCACCTCTATCTTCAAACACATACATTTCCTTCTGAACAATATCTGTCTCTTCACCTACAGAACGAATAAAAAGAGAAACATCTTCAACATAGGGAAGTATTATCTCAGAAAAGTTATATCTTTTAAAAATATCTCTTGCTGTATCAACAACATATCTATACTTTTTTACATTTTCCCCATATATGTCCTGAAAGCCACGAACTCTCTTGATTTCAGCCAAACTATCTCTCCGTAATCTGTAGATTTTTGACTTATTATAATATGAAAGTTTGTTTTTTTCGCAAAATTACAAAAATATATCTGGATATAAAATTTTCAAAAAATTTTTGATTTTTGTCAAAAAACCTTTTAAAATAAACCAAACAGCGTTTCATTTTTTAACAAGAGGTGGGAAGATGGAAAAGTTTAAACTGAAAGTTTTCAGATACGACCCAACCAAAGATACAGAACCCTATTACAAAACCTATGAACTTCCTGTAGAAAAAGGTATGACTGTTCTTGCTGCTCTATTTAAAGCAAAAGAAGAGCAAGACCCAACCATATCTTTCCGTTACAACTGTAGAGCTGCAATCTGTGGTTCCTGTGCAATGAGGATAAACGGTCATGCAACACTGGCATGTAAAGTTCAGATTACTCACCTTCTTGATAAATATCAGACAGATACAATAACTGTTGAACCCATTGGGAACGTCAAACCTCTCAAAGACCTAATATACGATATGGACTGGCTTGTGGATAAATTAAAAAGGGTAAAACCGTGGTTCATCCCTAAAGAACCCCCTCCAGCAGATGGAACAGAATATAGACAAGACCCTTACGACCATCACAGGATAGATTTTGCTTCAGACTGCATACTTTGTGCATCCTGTATGTCAGACTGTAATGCCCTAAAAGCAAACAAGAATTTCTTAGGACCAATGGTTCATTCCAAAGCATACAGATTTGCAGCTGATACAAGAGATGGAGCAAAAAAAGAGAGATTGGAAGCTGTTTTAGAAGACTTCAACCTTGAGTGGTGTGTCAGATGCATGGAATGCACGACAAGATGTCCAAAAGAGGTTCAGCCTTACGAAAACATAATCAGGCTGAGAATAATGGCAGCAGAAGAAGGATACAAAACGCCTGGAGAAATACACGCTGAAATATTTGAGCAGGACATATACAACAGAGGACTGCTTAATGAAATGCTCCTACCAATGAGACAGGAAGGAATATTAGGGGCGATAAAAAGGGCTCCATTTGGCATAAAAATGATGCTAAAAGGAAAGGTAAACTACGCAGACTTTTTCGGTGGACATAAAATTAAAAGGTTAGAAGAAGTTCAAAAAATATACGAAGTAGCAAAAGAAAAGGAAAAAGAGGTAAAAATAAAACTACCCCAAATTATGGGTGTAATATACGAGGATAAAAGAAAAACAAGAAAAAGAGCCAATTATGCAGAATCTGGAGGTAATGAATAATGGCAGAGTTAAAATACGCATTTTATACAGGATGTTCAGCGAAAGGAGTAGCTCCTGAGCTGTATAATTCCACAAAATTAGTGGCAGAAAAGTTAGGAATGGAGCTTATAGAGCTTGAAGCAGCAACCTGTTGTGGAGCTGGGGCAGTTCAGGAAAAGGATGAGTTTTTAGCCCTCACTATAAACGCAAGAAACCTTGCCCTTGCAGAAGAGTTAGGACTGGATCTGCTTACAATATGTAACACGTGCACATTAATGCTCAGAGAGGCAAAGTTTAAATTGGACAACGACCCTGAACTAAAAAACGCAGTTAACGAAGTTTTAAAAGAGGCAGGACTTGAATATAAAGGAACATCAGAAGTAACCCACTTCCTGTGGGAAGTTATAGACGGTGTTGGATTGGACAAACTTAAAGAGATGGTAGTAAGACCGCTTAAAGAGTTTAACATAGCTCCTTTCTATGGATGTCACATAATAAGACCTCCATATCTGATTGGATATGAAGACCCTGATAATCCAAAATCTATTGAGATGATTATTGAGGCTATTGGTGGAAATCCAGTTGACCATACAGCAAGACTTGCCTGCTGTGGATTTCATTCTTTCTGGTCAGCAGAAGACAAAGTTACACTGAAACTGACAGCAATGGATGCCCAGTCTGCAAAAGAGGAAAAGGCAGACTTTATGGTAACACCTTGTCCACTATGTCATACACAGCTTGATGCAATGCAGGAAGAAGCAGAGGAAAGAATTGGCGTTAACATAGGAATGCCTGTTTTACATCTTCCTCAAATGATAGGATTGGCTATTGGTTTGAAACCTAAAGAGTTAGGATTAGACAAACACGTAATATCAACAAAAGAGATAATCCAGAAAGTAGCATAAATAAAGGGGGGATTAAAGCCCCCTTCTCAATATGACCTAAATTATAAAAATCTTTAAACAGACATATAAAAATATTTGCATTAATAATCCTGTTTTATATATAATTAATATTATTCTAATATATCAAAAATTAAATAAAGGTGGTGGGCGATATGAGTGAAGAAATTTTAGTGGACAAAAAGGAAAAATGGAAGGATGAGGAGTTTTTAGAAGAAAATGCAGAGCTTCTAAAAGCTTTAGCTCATCCTAACAGACTTAAGATTATAGGTTTTTTAAGTTCAGGAAAGAAGTGTGTAAAGCACATATGGGAAGCATTAGACCTGCCTCAGCCTAATGTATCACAGCACTTGTCTGTTCTCCGTAATAAAGGTATACTAGGGTATAAGAGACAGGGGTCTATTGTGTGCTACTATATTAAGAACAAAAAAGCACTGGAGATTTACAAGCTACTACTAAAGGAGGAATAAAATATGGCTGGTAAAGTATGTATAGTAAACGAATCAAACTGGGAACAGGAAGTATTAAATTCAGACCTGCCAGTATTAGTTGATTTCTGGGCTCCATGGTGTGGTCCCTGCAGACTTATAGCACCAGTAATAGAAGAATTAGCTGAAGAGCTTGAAGGAAAAGCAAAAATCTGCAAGCTCAACACAGACGAAAACCCAAACATTGCCATGAAATACGGTATAAGAGCTATTCCTACAATAATGGTATTCAAAAACGGTCAAGTTGTAGATACAAAAGTTGGTGTTCAGCCTAAAGAAGTTCTTAAAAGCCTTTTAGTATAAGGTGAATAGGTGAGCGTAGAGATACATCCAACAGCTATTGTATCCAAAAAAGCACAGCTTGGGGTCAACGTAAAGGTTGGCCCCTTTTCTATTATTGAGGACGATGTAAAAATCGGAGATAACACAGAGATATCATCTAATGTAAAAATCAAAGATTTCACGACTATCGGTTCTGACTGTAAGATATATGAAGGAGCAGTAATTGGAGGAATTCCCCAGCATTTAGGTTTTAAAGGGGAAGAAACTTACGTTCATATTGGAAACAGCGTAACAATCAGAGAATATGTAACCATACACAGGGGAACATCCTTTGACGATGGTATAACAAAAATTGGAGACAACACTTATCTTATGGCTTACGTTCATATAGCACATGACTGTAAGGTGGGACACGATACTATCCTTGCCAATGCTGTAACACTTGCAGGACACGTAAAAATCGGGAATTATGTATTTGTTGGGGGATTGACCCCTATTCACCAGTTTTGCAGAATAGGTGATTATGCAATGGTTGGAGGAGCATCAGCGGTAGACAAAGATATCCCTCCATTTACAAGGGCATCCAAAAATCACGCAATGCTTTATGGGCTTAACCTTGTAGGGTTAAAAAGGAGAGGTTTTACTTCAGAGCAGATAAAACTCCTGAAAGAAGCATATAGAATACTGTTTAGAAAGTCTGCAACCTTAGAAGAGGGAATAAAAGAGATTCAGGAAAAACTACCTCAAACACCAGAAATTCAAAAACTGATAGACTTTGTTAAGAACTCAAAAAGGGGAATTGCCCCAGAAGCATCAAAAAGGAAATGAAAAAAATCGGTCTTATAGCTGGAGCAGGAGAATTACCTGTTGAATTCGCAAAATCTGCACTTAACAAAAACAAACAGCTCGTAATTTATGGAATAAAAGGAATAACGGACAGAAAAATACAGAGCATAGCCCCAACAAAATGGCTGTATCTTGGTCAGGCTCAAAAACTGATTGATACAATGAAGGAGGATAACATATCAGATGTTGTTATGCTCGGCAAAGTTGAACATTACCACCTGCTGACCTCCATTCACAGATTTGACAATAGGGCAAGGAAATTTTTCAGCAGTCTTATTGATAGAAGGGCAAAGTCTATATTGGAAGCGGTTTTAAAGGAGTTAGAAAAAGAAGGATTTAACCCCATTGACCCATCCCCCTACCTCTCTTCTCTTCTTGCTCCTGAGGGATTGATAGCAGGAGATAACCCCCCTCAGCATCTTATGGAAGACGCTCTTTTTGGGCTGAAGATAGCAAAAGAAGTTGCCCAGTTAGACATTGGACAGACCGTTGTTGTAAAAGACAGAATTGTTATTGCCGTTGAAGGATTAGAAGGAACGGATAAATGTATTATAAGGGGAGGAGAGCTTGGAGGGGAAGGAACAGTTGTGTGTAAAGTGGCAAGGAAAAATCAGGACATGAGATATGACGTTCCTGTGATAGGGGAGAAAACATTAAAAAGTATGAAAAAGGCAAAGGCAAAACTGTTAGCTGTTGAAGCAGGAAAAACATTTATTATAGGGAATGAAGAGCTAAAAAAGATGGCTTCCAAGTTCCACATATCAATAATAGGCATCAATTTATCTTAAATATTTTCTTTAAAAATTCCGACTAGTTTATTATGGATAATAATAAAAATTTAAACTTTTTTGAAGAGATTTCCATATATATAAGAAAACTGACAGGTTATAATTTAACCTTATCCCCAAAAGAGATAAAAATACTTGAAGAGGCTTTTAATAAAGGCACTCCCCCTGACACCATAAAAAAGCTGATAAAAGAAGAGATAAAGAAGTATCCTCCAGAAAAGAGAAAAAAATTTTCTGTTTTGCTGTTAGAAGAAAAAATAAAAAACATAAAAAAAACCCCTAAAAAACACAGTCCCCCTAAAAACAAGCCTAAAAACGTTCCTGAAGAACTCAGAGAGATAGTGGTTGAAAACCTTACTATTAATCAAATCTGGAAAAGTCTTCCACAGGAAGAGAAAAAGAAAATAATAAAAGCAGCCGTAGAAAAGATGAAAAAAGGTTTTATATTATCAAATATAGACCAGAAGAAGGTTCTCCGCTCAATAATAAGAAAGATTATAAAAGAAAAGTATATTAACGGAGGGAGTTATGAAAAAGATAGATGACCTTAAAGGTTTTGCTATTACATTAGTTAAAAAGGAATTTCCAGAATTTAAACAAGGATGTCTAATGATTTATCAGCTTGGGAAAGAACATCTCCTTATAGAGCTGTTTGACCAGAACGACAATAAAGCTGGAGAATTAGTCGTAAATCTCAAAGAAAATAAGATATACAAAAACGGCTCAGGATATACAATCAAAATAGAAGGAACACCTAAAGGTATGATTAGATATCATCTGACAGAGGGAAACAGAAAACTTGAAGGAAAAGCAGAAAGTCTGTATCCCTGTCTCCCAGTATAATCTGGTAAAATATATCTATATGCCGAAGTGGCGGAATTGGCAGACGCGGGGGACTCAAAATCCCCTGCCCGTAAGGGCGTGCGGGTTCGACTCCCGCCTTCGGCATTTATAACATATGCATTTTCAGGGTTTTGTTCTTTCCTGTAAATTTTGCTCTATACAGAGCTTTGTCTGTCTGTTCAAATAAAAACTCAAAATCTTTAAAATTTTTTACAGGTAGACAACCAACTCCAAAGCTACAGGTTACAGGTTTTTCTCCCACACGAACGCTATTAATTTTTTTCCTCAGATTTTCAGCAATATGATAGGCAATGTCCAAATTTTCAACATTTTGAAGGAGTATAAGAAACTCTTCTCCCCCATATCTTATAATAACGTCCGATGTCCTTAAATTCTCTTTCATTATACTTCCTATCCGTCTTAATATTTCGTCTCCTTTCTGGTGTCCATATCTATCGTTAATTTCTTTAAAGTCATCAATATCACACAACACGATACAGATTTTGCTGTCATACAGTTTACTCAATGCAATTTTTAGATACTTTCTGTTGTATACTCCAGTTAGCTCATCTATAAACGTATCGTTTCTGTAATCTGTTATGTCTTTGAAGTAGTATAAGGTGTATTCTCCTACTGTTTTTGTTTCTACTTCATAAAAGGATGTAAAATCTTTACTTTCAACACACACTACATCCTTTTCTAAGTATTCAGATAAACCCTTACATTCTTCTAGAGAAACATCTCTTGTAAAGATTTCATCTATGTTAGTAACTTTACCAAATACTTTTTCAAAACTTCTGTTAAAAAGAACTATCTCTTTTTTTTCTACTAAAGCAATAGGTTCTGAATTTTCATCTAATATAAGCTGAAGCAGTTTGTAGTATTTTTCAATCTCTCTTTTTGTTACTACTGCCTCTGCAAGAAAATTGAGTTTTTTCAGCAGTATTTTTTTGTCTACAGGTTTTGTGATAAAACCTTCAACTCCAACATCCAATGCTCTTTTCATGTAATCTATGTCTGAAAAGGCTGTGATTAGTATCACAGGAGTTTCAGGAGAAATCTGTTTAATCTTTTCTGCAACTGTTATTCCGTCCATTAGAGGCATCTTTATGTCTGATATCACAATGTCAGGTTTTTTTTCTTTAAAAACCTTTAATCCCTGTGCACCATTGGAAACTGGATATACCTTTTTGACATAAATCCCTAACAAAGTAGAAAAAACGTCTCTTATATTGTCGTCATCCTCTATATACAAAACTGTAATCCGTTTTAGATAATCATTCTCCATCATAAGTCTTTACTCTAATTATAAATTCTGTCCCATCACTTGAAGTGTGAAAGGTTATGCTTCCCCCCATTCTACTTAGAATTTCTTTTACCATATAAAGCCCAAGACCTGTTCCTTTACCGTCTTCTTTTGTTGTAAAGTATGGTTCAAATATTCTATTTTTGATATTGTCTGGTATTCCCACACCGTTGTCTTTTATTTTTAAGACTGCATATCCATCCTCTTTACTAAGCTCTATCTCAATCACCCCTTTTATATTTTCTTTTTTCTTCCTTTCTTCTATAGCATCACGGGCATTAGTGATTAAATTAAGGACAACCTGACGAAACTCGTTCTTAAATCCTTTAACCTTAACAGGTGTAAGCTTTTCTATAACCTTGATATTATGATTTTCTAACTGTGGTTTTAGCAGTTCTACTGTGTTTTCTACTGCATCTTTCAAGTCAAAAATTGTCTGTTCCCTATCTTTCCTGAAGAATGAACGAAAATCATCTATTGTTTTAGACATAAACTGGATAGTGTTTAAAATCTTTTTTGATATTTCTTCCAGGGTTTTCTTATCAAGTTTGTTATCTTTTGCTAATTCCTCAAGTAACTGAACGTTTAGTGCAATGTAGTTAAGGGGCTGTCTCCATTGGTGTGCTATTGCTCCTATCATTTCTCCCATAGCAGCAAGTTTTGACTGCTGGACGAGGGCTTTGTCTTTTTCTCTAAGTTCTTTTACCTGTTTTTCTACTTCTTTTTTCAGGTTTTCATTAAGGATTTTCAGCTCTTTTGTTTTATTTTCTACTTCTTTTTCCAGCTTTTCAGCAAACTTTTCAAGCTCTTTCTGTGAGTCTATCAAACTTTTTAGCATTATTTCAAAAGATTTGGATAGCTCTTCTATCTCATCTCCCGTTTTTATGTCTATTTTTACGTAATCTCTACCTTTTGTTTTTGCTATGTGATTTGCCACTCTTGTGAGCTTATCAATTGGATACGTAAGCTTTCTTACCATAATGATAGTCAGCACAGTTATAAGAAGAGTTATTAACAGTATGTATCCTAATATAGTATTAATATACATTAATGATTTTTTCTGAAATGTTTTAGTTGAAGTTCTCTTTAGTATTACTAAATAATCTCCGTTATCTAAAAATACTTTTTTAGCGTGGTAAATCTGACCTCTGTCTAACATAAAAAAAGACAGCTCTCGTATGTTTGCATCATTATATAACTTTTTAAGTTCTGGAAAGTCTTCATATATTTTGTATTCGTATCCAAACTCAAAACCAAACTCTTTAAAGGGTTCTAACTGGTTAAATATGTAATAACCCTCAGAATTAGCGATATACGTTATTTCATCCTTATTTTGCCGTAATCTGTCAAAGTTAAACAGTTGTGATACGTCTGCATTTATTATCAGCATACCCTTTAAAACATTATTCAGGTATATTAACTTTATAACTCTTATGGTGGGTTTTAACGGAAATTCTACTGTTCCAAATTCTTTATTCAGGTTTATTTTGGAAATATATACAGAATCTTCAAACATCCTGATACTGTTTATAAAATAACTCATTCTTGATTTGTTCTGTAGTTCAGAGGACGGAACCTCTAAAATTCTATTTTTCTCCCTTACGATTTTAATCAGCTCAAGTCCATTCTTGTCTAAAATTCTTATCTGGAAATAAGGCGAGTTTAGTTTTAAAGTGAGTTTAAAGAGATTTGATATTTCTCTTTTATACTGCTTAACAGTTTTATTATTTACTTCATCATAACTATAGGGATTTTCTAATGCTCTAAAAAAACCTGCTATATCTTTATTGTATGCCAATAGTTCTACGTTGTTTTCAACTCTGGCTATAGCTTCCAAAATCTCAGATTCAAGTTTTTCTATATTTTTCCTCAAAATCTGAGAAGTATATTCAGTAAATATGCTGTTTGCCTGCCTGTAAGACAAATATGCAAGAACACTTATACCTATAAACGATACTGCCATTACTATTGCTGATATTTTAACTGATAGAGATATTTTTTTAGTCTTCATAGTTCTTCTTATCAAACAATAGTTTTATAAGTTCATAAACCTTCCACACGTTAGCATAAACATCTGTTGGCGTTTTGTTTTTAGGAAGCTCTGTGAAAGGTGTTATGTCCTCAATGTTTATATCTTTGTAAATAATAATTTCATTTAAACTTGCGTTAATCAATCTTAAAGAGTTATAAACTGTGCTGGGGGTAATTTTATCTTCGTGGGGAATTATGATGTTAACTGGAGACATATTTAACCTTTTTTGAACTTCTCTTATTTTCCTATAAACTTTTAATGTTAGTTTAAAAACGTCAGCTGGACTTTTGGTTTCAAGTTTTAAATGTTTCTCTTCAATATTCTTTATAGCTTCTTCTCTTACTCTTAAATTTTTCAGAATAATTTTGACCTTCTCTAAAATTTTATTAGACAACATAAAAGTTTCGTTAGGTGTATACTCTTCTGCAAGTAAGACATCAAGAGTGTTAGAAATTTTCCAGAGATTATGATAAACATCAGATGGAGTCTTTCCAACGGGAATGTGTTTTTCAACTTTATATATGTATTCTTCAGCCTCTTTATAACCAAGTTTTCTGAGCAAAATTGTTATTATCCCGTCTAATCTTATAACAAGTTCGTAAACTTCGTTTGGTGTTATTTCTCTCAATGGTTCAGATGGAACCTCCGATGGGTAAAATCCCATTTGAACTTTAAGACGAATAGCTTTTTCTGTTGCTTCAATTCCCTTTTGATACACATGAATAGGTCTTAAATTATAAATGTAGGGAGGTTTTTTAGGAAATTGAGAGATACCTCTTAAAGATTTTAAGATGTCTAATTTTCTCAGTATTTCTTCTGTTACAGCATAAACGTGATTGGGAGTTTTCTTAAGTGAAGAGATTGGATACTGAATAAGCTTTCTGTTAACGTCAAAGGTTGGCATTAACTGAACTGCATACTCAATGTTTTGCAAAACATCAGCTGGGGTTTTTGTTTCTTTTACTGGACGAAGTTTAAAATATCTCTCTAATCCTAAACGGTATTTTATTCTTTGTAGCTCTGCAATGTTATACTGCAAAGAGTCATAAACGTCTGTAGAGGTTATAACTCTGTGGGGTTTTCGGGGAACTTCTGTAGGTTCTATCCACAGATTTATTTCAGCCTTTCTAACTTTCTTTAAAAAATCATAAGAAGCATAAAGGGCGTGATTTGAATGAACATTTTCTTTCTTAGGTGGTTTTGGAATTGTTTCGTATATGTTTTGTGATTCTCTCAAGAACTTTACTGTTTGAACTAATTTTTCACTTAAAGCATACACATCTGTTGGGGTATACCCATGAATACCTAAAAGGTCGTCAAATGCTAAAGAAATTGACCACAAAAGTCTGTAAACATCGTTTGGAGTTTTTCCTGTATATTTTTTTAGCTTCAGGGAACTTAAGAACTTTTTATCCTTAATAAAAGGAGTTACTTCTGAATCTAATCGTTTTACCATCTCATAAACATCAGAAGGTGTTATATCCCTTGCTGGATAAGGTGGTATAAATATTTCCCCATATCCTTTAGATACTCTATATAGATTTATCTTTGAGAGAATTTCTAAAGCTTTTTGAATAACGTGTCTCGGGTATTTATTTTTTTGAGGAGGCACTTTTGGAAAAGGTCTGTCTATTCCTGCTTGTCTTCTAAGAAACTCCACTTTTTTCTTCAAAAGCATTGCGTAAGAAAAAACGTCACTTGGTGTTTTGGGACGATAAGCTTGAGCTGTTGAGAGAAGCATTATTAAAAGCAGACCTAACAATAAAAGTCGTTTCATTACTAAGAACCCTTGGTTTAATAAATCCAATCTAAATTTATTAAAATTTAAATATATACTTATATTAAGAAATTTTCAAATATACAGTCTGCCCTAAAGAAATTCCCCCATCATTAGCTGGGACTTTTTTGTGTGTTAGAACCTGTATGTTTTCTTTTTCTGCAAGCTGTATTATTTTCTCTGTTAATAGTTTGTTCTGGAAAACTCCGCCAGAAAGGCCGATTTTTAGATTTTTCCCTTTTTGTCTGTGAACTTCTAAAATAATGTGAGATAGACTGTTTATAAATCGTGAAATCTTTGTTTTTAAGTCTGCATTATCTTTAATCAAAGCTTCAAACATAGGCCTCCAGTCAATAACAGTTCCTTTTATCTCAAAAGGATAGTAATCCTTTACAGACCAGTCATAAAAGTTCTCCATTATCATCCCTGACTGTCCCTCGTAAGAGAGAACCTGTCTGATGCCTGTAATTGAAGCAAAAGCATCAAACAGTCTTCCAACTGATGAAGATAATGGGCTGTTTATCCCTCTTTCCCAAGTTTTATATAAAAGATGCACCTCTTTATCTTTGAAAGCCTTTAGTGTTGGAATGTCTGGCAAACTTTTTCCGTACATATCAAACAAAAGAGAAAGGGCTACCCTTCTTGGCTCTTTTACAGCCTTTTCTCCTCCAATTAATTTGAAATAATCAAAATGTGAAATCCTTTCATATCCTTTATAATCTGCTATCAAAAACTCTCCACCCCAAAGATTACCGTCTTCTCCATAACCTGTTCCGTCCCAGCATACAGCAAAAATTTCCTCATTTTTAATCTGATTGTCAGCCATCACAGCAAGGGCATGGGTGTAATGGTGTTGAAGCTGGATTAATGGAATATTGTTTTTTTGTGAAAACTCTTTTGCCCACTGGGTAGAGTAATACCTTGGGTGCAGGTCTGACACCACAACATCAGGCTTAAAATCATAAAGCTCAAACAGTGAGTGTATAACCTCTTCAAAATTTTTGCAGGCGTCAACTGTCTCTAAATCTCCAATGTGCTGGCTCAAAAATGCTTTATCCTCAAAGGCTACTGCTACAGTGTTTTTCTGATGTCCTCCTACTGCTAAAACTTTTTTACTGAGTTTAAAGGGCAGTTTTACAGGAAGTGGTGCATATCCC
>Ga0256833_1001641_pt1 | contig 16310 bp, 15 predicted proteins | sample 356284metaG_FD_190535 | JGI IMG/M metagenome (GOLD analysis project Ga0256833, IMG submission 190535) | Hydrothermal vent microbial communities from Mid Atlantic Ridge, Atlantic Ocean - 356-284 | ecosystem: Environmental > Aquatic > Marine > Hydrothermal vents | place: Atlantic Ocean: Mid...
ATTTCTTGAATATCGTTTACAAAAAGAGTAGAAAGAAAATATGGAAGAAAAACTCCTCATGAGCGAAAAAGAGATTGATCGGGCGCTTACCCGGATTGCCCATCAGATCCTTGAGCGCAACAGGGGTTCTCAGAATTTGGTCCTGGTGGGAATCCGTACAGGAGGAGTTCCTCTGGCAGAGAGATTACGGCGCAAAATTAAAGAAATTGAAGGGGTAGAACTCCCTGTAGGGGTTTTAGATATAAATCTTTATCGTGACGACTGGAGTTTAGCCTCTTCTCAACCAGAAGTGCGCCGTACCGAAATACCTTTTCCCATAGACAATAAAGTTATTATTTTAGTAGATGATGTTATCTTTACTGGGCGAACCATCAGAGCAGCTCTTGATGCCTTGATGGATTTCGGGCGTCCCAAAAAAGTAGAACTTGCTGTTTTGGTGGATCGTGGCCATCGGGAGTTACCCATTGAGCCCACTTATACTGGTCTTACGATAACTACTCTTCCTAACGAACACGTTACAGTTCGCCTTAAAGAAATAACAGGAAAAGATGAGGTCGTTCTTGAAAGACACTAAGGAGGGTTTAGAGAGCAGTTCTTCTTTTGCCAGCCGTTTAGCAACCAAATGGCTGGCAAAAAAGATTATTTTCTTCCGTGAGTTAACCTCGACGCAGGATGAAATCAAGAAATATATTTTTACCGGTGAAAATGGTCTGGTAGTATGGGCAGACCGTCAGACACAGGGAAGAGGGCGGCTGTCCCGAAACTGGTATTCTCCCCGCGCGGCAGGGCTTTATTTCTCTTTGCTTCTTAAGGAACCTCTAGCCAGGCCTCTTCCTCTCTATGGCCTAGCAACGGCAATTGGGGTGGCAAAGGCCTTAGAGGAAGTGGTAAAAATCCCTTTCCAACTCAAATGGCCCAATGACATTTTGCTTCGCGGTCGCAAAGTAGGCGGCATTTTATTAGAAGCAGTCTCTCCAGCTCTCATTATTGGTATCGGAATAAATGTCTCTTTTAGACGTGAAGATTTTCCCCCGGAGATAAAAGAAAAAGCCACTTCTATTTTTGAAGAAACAGGTCTTCTTATAAGTCGGGCAAGGATCTTGCGTGCGGTATTGAAAAAACTTGAAGATTACTATGAGCTTCTCCTCAAAGAAGGATTTCCGGCTTTAGAAAAAGAATGGCAGGAACGAGACGTAGCGTTGGGGGGTAGAGTAGTGCTTCGCCGGGGAGACCAAGTACTTACAGGTTTTTCCCTTGGCCCTTCATCTGATGGTGCCCTTCTCCTTAAAACCCCCCAAGGGCTCCTCAAAGTGCATTCCGGGGAGATTTTGATGTGGGAAGTTCCCGGGTGGGAAAAACATCGCGCAGCCTGAACTTGTTTCTCCGTCTACAGCGGAGTAAATTTCCTTAGAATAATTCCAAAAGAAGATAAGAGGTAGAAATGACTATTAAGCAGCAGTCTGAAAAGGGAATTATTACTCCAGAAATTGAAGCTTGTGCCAGAATCGAGGGTATTGAGCCAGAGAAGTTGCGGGCTTTAGTGGCTGAGGGTAAGGCGGTAGTTCCAGCTAACCGTAAATTTAAACTTACCAGGCCTTGTGCTATTGGAAAGGGGCTTCGTACCAAGGTAAATGCCAATATTGGAACTTCTCGAGATCTTCCTGATGTGGAGCCAGAGCTAAAAAAATTGAAAGTTGCCCTTGAGGCTGGGGCTGATACTATTATGGACCTTTCTACCGGGGGGCCACTAGATGAAATCCGTAAAATGATTAGGGAAAACTGCCCTGTACCGTTGGGCACAGTTCCCATCTATCAGGCCGCTGTAGAAGCGGTGGAACAAAAAAAGAAGGCCATTGTAGAAATGACCGTAGATGAGATGTTTCGGGCTGTCGAAAAACAGGCCGAAGACGGCGTAGATTTTATGACTATCCATTGTGGTGTTACTCGGACCGTACTGGAGCGCTTTGAAGCGAGCAAACGCATTCTTGGGGTGGTATCACGAGGTGGTTCTTTTTTGGTGGAATGGATGGTTTACAACAACAAGGAAAACCCCTTTTATGAACACTTTGATGATCTTTTAGCCTTGGCCAAAGAGTATGAAATTACCCTTTCTTTGGGAGATGGAATTCGGCCGGGATGTTTGGCAGATGCTACAGATGGTCCCCAAATTCAAGAATTAATCATTTTGGGGGAACTCACTTTGCGGGCTTGGGAGGCCGGGGTACAGGTTATGATTGAGGGGCCAGGCCATGTTCCTCTCGATCAGATAGAAGCCAATGTCAAATTGCAAAAACGGCTCTGTCACGGAGCACCTTTTTATGTTTTAGGGCCTTTAGTAACAGATATTGCTCCCGGGTATGATCATATTGGTTGTGCTATTGGTGGTGCTATTGCTGCGGCTGCCGGGGCCGACTTTCTCTGTTATGTAACACCTGCCGAACATCTTCGTCTCCCCACGATAGAAGACGTACGGGAAGGTGTTATAGCAGCGCGGATCGCAGGGCACGCAGCCGATATCGTAAAGGGTATTCCAGGGGCCTTTGAAAAAGATATTGCCATGGCTAGAGCAAGAGCCCGTCTTGACTGGGAAGAACAAATTCGTCTTTCTATCGACCCGGAAAAGGCCCGCCGCTACCGTCTAGAAGGTGGAGTATCTAAGGGTAGAGCTTGTACAATGTGTGGGGAATACTGTGCTATAAAAGTTTACCAACGAGCCCGACAAAGAAAATTCTTTGGAGAGGGAGAATAATAAGAAGGGGAGGACACTCCCCTTCTTTAATTTAGGCGAATTTGTTTAGAATCCAAGTTATTATCTCGCTTTTGAGTTTCATATTATCTTCTTCAGTCATATTAGTTAGCCAACGTCTTACCCATTTTTGTAACCGGTTAAAATGGGCCTGGTTAAGCTTTTCTCCATAAACCATTTCAAGTGCTTGGAGATACCAGATAAAAATGGCATGTAAGGGGATACACTGGTATTCTAACGTAATAGGATAAAGCGCCTCGTAAAAAGCACGATTAATGAATTTTTTGTCCGGTTCGCTACCAAACTTTCTAATTACTAATCGTGAGACGTTTTCCCCCTCTTGGCCTTCTTCAGGTATTTCTTCTTGGCGTTCCATAAGGAGGCGCATATTTTCGTTGAGAAGATCCATGCGTTCCCTGTTGAGTTTGATGATCTCTTCCTGCAGAAAACCCAAAGCCAGAGGGTTTTCTCTTTCCCGATAATATTTGGCAAGTTTTTGCCTTAAAGCGGATTTTCTAGAGCGACCACCCATTAAAAAGCACCTCTTTTGGACTTTTTCTTTAGTTAAACATGCTCTAATATTTTTGCAAATTACTTGAGCCCCAAGACGTCATGCATATTATAGACGCCGGGGGTTTTCCCTACCACCCAGATAGCCGCTTTGACGGCTCCGCGGGCAAAGGTATCACGACTGGCTGCACGATGGGTTAATTCAAGGCGTTCTCCCGTACCTGCAAAGAGTACGGTGTGTTCTCCTACAATTTCACCGGCACGAATAGTCTGGATGCCGATTTCTTTTTTGGGTCTTTCTCCGATAAGGCCTTCACGGCAAAACTTGAAAGTGGAATCATCCCAGCCCAAAGTTTTAGCAATTACGTTTGCTAAGGCAATGGCCGTGCCACTTGGTGCGTCTTTTTTCATCCGGTGGTGGGCCTCAATGATTTCAATATCAAAATCTTCTCCTAGAACTCTGGTAGCCATTTCTACCAGTTTGTAGAGAAGATTGATCCCAAGACTCATATTGTAGGCCTGGACAAGTGGAAAATGCTTTTTTGCTAATTCGTGTATTTCTTGGAGTTCTTCTTTTTTAAACCCCGTAGTCCCTATAACCATAGCTTTGCCATATTTGCTATTTATACGAGCATGGTTGAGAGAAGCTTCATGGAAGGTGAAGTCGATAATAACATCTCCTTTTTCAATCACCTTTTCCAAAGAATCTTCTATTACAATCCCCATTTTGGGAAGGCCAACCACTTCGCCTACATCTTTACCTACAGCAGGGTTTTGGGGATGTTCAAAAGCTGCAGCCAGTTCTATACCTTCAGTGTGAACGATATTGTGAATGATTCTACTCCCCATGCGCCCGGCGGCACCAGCAACGATAGCTCTTACCATAAACCCCTCCTTTTTGGTTTAAGCCCTGTTAGACGAGATTATAATTCGCTAAAACCGCTTTGAGTTTTTCGATATTTTCTTCGGCCATCGGAGCCAGAGGCAATCTTACTTCAGGAGTTGCAATTTTGCCCATCAAATAAAGGGCCGTCTTGGCAGGCACAGGATTGGTTTCGATAAACATGGCCTTAAAAAGATCATAGAGTTTGTAATGTAGTTTTTTTGCTTTCTCCCAGTTACCCTTGAAGCAAGCATTCATCATATCTGCCATTTCTTTTGGCATAACGTTAGAGGCTACAGAAATTACTCCTACTCCGCCTAAAGCCATGGTGGGATAAGCGGTAAAATCATCCCCAGAGAAGACGAGGAACTTATTGCCACACTGTTTGATGATTTCAGTTACTTGGCGCATACTACCGCTGGCTTCTTTTATACCGACAATATTTTTGATTTTGGAAAGCCGTGCCACAGTCTCTGGAGCCAGGGAGACACTGGTTCGCCCTGGAACATTATAAAGTATGATGGGAATTTTTTTGGCAGCTTCTGCTACAGCCTTGTAATGTTGATAAAGGCCTTCCTGAGTGGGTTTATTGTAATAAGGTGTAACCATCAGGACGGCATCTACACCGATGTCAGCGGCAAGTTTGGTGAGTTCGATAGACTGAGCAGTGTTATTGGTGCCAGTACCAGCGATGACAGGAACTCGGCCGTTGGCAATTTCGACTGTGAGTTCATAGAGTCTTTTTTTCTCCTCCAGACTCAAGGTTGCAGATTCACCGGTTGTCCCCACGGTAAGAAGACCATGGGTGCCGCTTTTGATCTGCCATTCTACAAGCTCCCGGTAAGATTCTTCGTCGAGTTTTCCGTCTTTAAAAGGGGTTATGAGGGCTACTACTGCTCCCTGAAGGGCTTTTTTATTTTGGGCCTTTTTGCTTCCGCAGGTCTTTTGGCCACATTTTTTAGCTGGCATAGAAAATACCTCCTTTTGCTTTTATTCTAGAGCTTCTCGGACCAAGGTGGCCCGGTAGACGAAGCGTGTTTCCCCTTCAAGAAAAACTTCTTTTAGCTCTGAGAGCTCAAAAAATACCTTTAAGACTTCTCCTCCTCGGGTTGCTACCTCTACCGGTGGTATCACATATCCCTTTAAGGCTGTGATCAGGGCTGCTGCTGTGGCTCCAGTCCCACAGGCCAAGGTTTCATCTTCTACTCCCCTTTCATAAGTCCGGACGGCAATCTTTTGAGGCCCAAGAATAGCTACAAAATTGACATTAGTTCCAGAAGGCTTAAAGGTTTTATGATATCGAATTTCGGCTCCAAGTTTTTTTACAGGTAAATTTTGAAGTTCCTCAGAAGAGACTATAACTACCGTATGGGGGACTCCAGTATTGATAAAGGAAGCTTCCCAAATACCATCGGAAAGGATGAGTTTCATATTTAATTGCAAATCTTGAGGGGGGGTAAGCTGGATTTTGACCCGTTTTCCCCTTACTTCAGCCTTGATAAGACCGGCTAAGGTTTCAAAGGTGAGCTCCGCAGGACAAAGACCTTCTGCAAGTGCAAATCTTGCCGCGCATCTGCCACCATTGCCACACATTTCGGCTTCGCTTCCATCGGCGTTAAAGAAGCGCCATCGAAAGCAAGCTTTCGGGTGAAGAGGTCTTTCGATCAAAATGAGGCCATCGGCTCCCACAGAAAGAGCTCGCCGGCAAAGCCGCTGAGCCAAAAATTTTCCGGCCTCCTCTGGGAGGCGGGCTTCAAAGTTGTTAATAAGGATAAAATCGTTCCCAGAAGCGGTCATTTTCGTAAAGGGAAGGCCTTCAAAATCTGCTGAAATTTGGTTCATGGGTTTTTACATACCAATCTCATGAAGGCTATTCAAGCTTTGAGTCCTCAGTCAAAAATGTCGGAATTTTTTCTCCTGCAACGAGACGGTTATAACTTTCTCGCTTGCGTATTACAAAATATTGGTCCCGGTGTACTAGGATTTCCGGGGGACGAGGCCTGGAATTGTAATTCGAAGACATTACAAAACCATAAGCCCCAGCACTCATAACCGCTAACAATTCTCCGGGTTTAACGAGCGGTAGCTGGCGATCCTGTGCCAAAAAGTCTCCTGTCTCACAAATAGGGCCTACTACGTCGACAATGATGTTGGGTCTGTCTTTGCAAAGGCTTACCGGAACAATTTCATGATAAGCTTTGTAGAAGGCCGGACGTAAAAGATCGTTCATTCCGGCATCCACGATGAGAAATTTTTTGACAGGGGTTTCTTTGTAATAGAGTACACGGGTTATTAAAATGCCCGCATTTCCTACTAAGACCCTTCCCGGTTCCAAAATCAGGATAACTTCTAGGTCTTTAAGTTCTTCTATAATGGCCTGGGCGTATTCTTCGGGAGGAGGTGGGGCCTCATCTCCATAAACAATACCAAGCCCTCCGCCCAGATCTAAATAACGAATTTTAATTCCTTCCCGGTCTAGCCTCTTTATAAAGGCTTTTACGCGTCTTAAAGCTTCCACAAAAGGGGAGACCTCTGTAAGTTGCGAACCGATGTGGCAGTCAATCCCAAGGATTTGAAGATGAGGGTCTTTCTGGGCGAAAAGATAAGCTTTCAGGGCGGTTTCTAAGTCTAGCCCAAATTTGTTTTTTTGAAGACCAGTAGAAATGTAGGGATGAGTTTTGGGGTCTACATCGGGATTAATTCGAATAGCTACAGGGGCAACCTTTCCTAAAGATCGAGCCACTTTGGAGAGGGTTTTAAGCTCACCTAGACTCTCCACGTTGAACATCAAAATCCCCGCCTTGAGAGCTTCTCGCATCTCTTTGGGGGTTTTCCCCACTCCGGAGAAAACGATTTTTTCAGGCGGGATACCGGCCTTTAAGGCGCGATAGAGTTCTCCACCCGAGACAATATCAGCCCCGGAGCCCTCTTTAGCAAAAAGTCTTAAGACCGCGAGATTAGAATTTGCTTTTACTGAGTAACATAACAAGTGAGGTAAAGAACCGAAGGCTTTATCAAAGACCCGGAAATGACGTCTTAAAGTGGCGGTGGAGTAGAGATAAAAAGGGGTTCCAACCTTACGTGCGATTTCTTTTACCGGAATTTCTTCAGCATAGAGTTCACCATTGCGAAATTGGAAATGGTGCATGGGCTTCCTCCTGCTAGGGGTTAAATTCTACGATGCTCATTTCTGAGGGAGCACTTTCGTTATGGCGGGGAGAAGAGTCTACTGCTGTTACAAAGTAATAATAAACTCCAGGAGCAGGGGGATGGTCAAAAAATTTGGGTTCTTTAATTGGTTCTGGAGTAAGAAGTTGCGGGGGTGTGCCGGGTCTTTTGCGATAAACCCGGTAACCCCAAAGATCTGGTTCGGCGTTTCTTCTCCATCTCAAAAGAATTCCGCCTCTCATAGGAACAGCTACCACACCTTCTGGCGGTGCTGGTGGGGTAAGATCTTCGGGGCGACCGCAGGCTTTATTGCTCGGAGGGCCTTCGATAAGGCTACCATAATATTCAAAGACTGCTGCAACTTGATAACAGTAGAGCTTTCCATTTTGGACGTCATAATCAAAAAAAGAAGTTTCTGGCACTAAAACCGGAAGAGGTTTTTTAAACTTGCCGGGTTCAAAACGGTAAAGACGATATTTGAAAAGTTTTTTGGGTGCCGGTTGCCCAGTTAGAAATCTTTCCGGAGGTTGCCAACTCAAAAATACATAGCCATCCCAGGCTTTAGCTGTAAGGTTTTTTGGTGCTTCAGGAGGAGTGTACCAGGCAAAAGCAGGAGAACGTGCCGGATCACTAACGCAATGCCAACCCCTAACGGCTCTTACCTCGTAATAATATTTTAGCCCTGGTTCAAGAGAACGGTCATTAAAATAGTATCTTTTGAGGGTTTCAAACATTTCGGGGTTCAAAGAGATAAAAAATTTTCTTTCATATAAACGTTTAGGGCCGGAGAGAGACACTGCTCGCCGCAAAATTCGGAAACCTTTAAGACCATCAAGAGGGGTACCATCTACCTTTTTGCGAGAAATTTTAAAGGAAAGTTCTGCCCCCCAAAAATGAAGAGCCACTTCTACATCTTCGGGAGGTTTTGGTCGTACGGCATGCGGAGGTTTAGGAGGGGTCTTTTTACCACAAGCAACAATGAAAAAAAGGCCCAAAATGAGAGCCAGGTATCTACACACTTTGAAACTCCCTCTGTTCGAGCAGAACCTACCTTAGTCCGCAAGGAGTGTAAACCTTTAGTTTTCTTTAAGGGGAAAATAGCGGAGGACACCTTTTTGGATTAAAAAAATACCGCCTTCCATATTTTCAGCTACAGTGAATTTTTCTTCCCCGATTTCTATAATAACTCCGGCAAAGATATAATCCGTGGCCTTTATTTGGGCCCGGCTTTCTAGATGTCTTTTTTCTCTTTCGAGTTTTCCGAGTTTCTTTTTAAGGGCCTTTTCTTCTTTTAAAAGGGAGGCTAGCTTCTTTCTGAGACTGTTGAGAGAAGAGACTTTTTCGACAGAAAGACGCCCTTCTTTTAAAAGCTTTATTCCCATTTCAAGAACCCGGATAAGGGGGAGTTTTTCTTCTTGTAAAAGTGCCAATTTCCCCTTTATTTCTTCTATCTTTTGCAAGAGATAAGGGTTACAACCAGCCTTGATGTTTGTTTCTACCTGGGCCCGGCTTCCCAGGATACGTGTTAAAATTCCTCCCCCTGCGGTAAGCTCTCCCCCTATTACGGCACCTATTCCTTCAGTGCAGATGAAATTTTCTGCGACTTTGAGGCAAGCTTGTAAAGCATAATCTGTGACTACTAGGTTTCCTTTTATTTCTACCTGGGCGTACTCAATGGCTCCAAGGCGGGCCTCTCCTTGGCAGATAAGCTGTGCCTTCTCTCCATGGAGCAGCCCGCCTACTAAAAGATTACCATTAACTATCACTTCTGCTTCGTCTTCAATATTGCCGTGGATTTCGACATCGCCTTGGGCTAAAAGTTTAAACCCCCTTTTTACATCTCCAGTGACTATCAATTTGTCTCCACGAAATCTTACGTTGCCGGTGTCCCAATTGATATCGCCATCTAGCCAAAATTCTGGATGGACTTCGATTCGGTGTGGATATACCTTTAGCACGCCGGCTTTTTTGGCCTCAAAAATTCCTGTTTTTTTGTCGAAATCCACCCATTCGTTAGTTTCAATTTCGAGGTCTCGTCCGGGCTGAGGTGTAATTTCTTCTCCAAAAATGTTCTTTCCTGGTTGTCCGGGTGTAGATGGATGCAATTGGGCGATTTTTTGGCCTTTTTCTACACATATAATAGTGTTTCTTTCTCGCAGATCTATTTTGGGGGCTTCTAAATCTTCTTGAAAATCAATGGGGACGAACCATTCAAGATAGGCGTCTTTTCCTTTTTGGGGAGGTTTCCCTTCTGCCAGTATCAAGCGTCCGCTTTCCCAACGTGGCTCTTGGCAAAAACCGTAGGTAATACCTTTGGTTTGGAGGAACTCCAAAAGTTGCCTAAGAAGCTCTCCTTCTGGAAAGGGAGCGTTGGGGCTTTGGGGTTCCAGAAAAGCCCGCATTTTGTCCGGGCTTACCAGAAGAAGATAGTCTCCACTTAGGACCTTGAATCCTGTTTTAAAGTTTTCTGTAACAGTAGACATCCTAAAATTATGTTTCGTATCCTTGACTATGTGACTGAAATGATTTTTTGGGTAGAGAGAAAATATGTTATGTTTGATAAAAGAGGTCCAAAATGAGTAAAGTTTTTATTAGCGCTTTTTTGTTTTTACTCTTTTCTATTATATGCCTATCTGGGACTCGAGCTTCCAAATTACCCGAATTTAGTGATCTTCCTCAATGGCAAGCAACTGCGCCGGAGTTTTTGACTTATCGTGGTGAGTTCAAAGCCTTTTATTTACGTCGCCATTACCAGCGAGAGGATGGAGCAAAGTTTGAGGTGTTCTTGGCCGGGGGTACAGAGGGGGCTCGTCTTATAAGGGCTCTCAAGGGAAGAATCGAAATTAACACTCCAAGTTACCTGCTTAAGTATGCTAAAGAGGGATCCTTTCAGACCCTTTTAAGCTTTACTCCCCCAGAGAAACAAGGTTTTATTGCCATCTTTTTGAAAGAAACTCCAGCGGTAGTTTTATTGGCCCGTTTTTCTGGTCTTGAGCTTGAAGAGGCTCTCAAATTGTTGAAAAGTTTTGACTGGAATCAGCTCCTTGCCCAATCTCTAAAATATTTGGAGGAAAACCCCTCTTGAAAACAGGTGGACATTTTAGACAGGGATTTTGGGGGCTTATTTTAATTTTTTTGGGGAGTTTTGCTTTTTTGGCCCTTGTTGGTCACCATTTAGATGATCCTGGCTTGGGGCGTTTAGGAGCGACGGAAGTTAAAAATTTTACAGGGCTTTTGGGGGCTTATCTTGCAGCCTTACTTTTTGATCTCTTCGGTCTGGGAGCTTGGTTTGTGCCTGTTTTCCTCTTTTTGGCCGGGGCAATGTTGCTTTCTGGACGTCATCCAGGTTGGCAAACACCTTTAGCTGGGGTTCTTTTTGTTTTTTCTACTTCTTTTTTTGAGCCCCTTCTCGGTCTTTCTGGAAACCTAGGGTCTTATCCTCTCAATGGCGGTATTGTGGGGGCTTTAGGGCAGGTTCTTCTCCGCTGGTTAGGAAAGCCCGGACTTTTCTTTTTGATCTTTTTCTGCCAGCTCTCGGCACTTTGTCTGCTTTCAGGTCTAAGCCCGCAAGTGATTTTAAGTCGTCTTTGGAGTTATAGTATTTTTTGGGGGCATAAAATAGTTTCTATTTTTACTAAAACCTGGCGAAAGACATCTCCTCATCTTGAGCCAGCTTATGAGCCCCGGCTTCCCGCACAAAAGATCTATCCAGAACCCGAAGAAGATCTTTATCTTCCCGAAAACAAAGATTTGGAAGACCATGCTCTGGAAGAAAAATCTTTACCTAAAACCCGTCATTCAGCTGACAAAAGTTTTAGACTTCCCCCTTTAGATCTTTTGGAAGATCCTCCGCCGACCCTTAGAAGAGAAAGCAGGGAGGAGCTTCTCAAAAGAGCGGAGCTTTTAGAGCAGAAGTTGGCAGATTTTGGGGTAAGAGGGCGAGTGGCGGAGATTTGTCCGGGCCCTGTGATTACGGTTTACGAATATGAACCCGCTCCTGGGGTTAAAATTAATAAAATTGCATCCCTTGCCGACGATTTAGCTTTAGGCCTTAAAGCAGCAAGTGTCCGTATCGTGGCTCCCATTCCTGGAAAGAGCGCGGTGGGCATAGAGGTAGCTAATCGCGAACGAGAAATAGTTTATCTCAAAGAGATTTTGGCAAGTGAAGTCTTTCGGAAATCCCGTTCCAAGTTGACTTTGGCCTTGGGGAAGGATATTTCGGGCCGTCCGGTGATTGCCGACCTAGCGAAAATGCCCCACCTTTTGATTGCAGGAGCTACGGGCACAGGTAAGAGTGTTTGTCTTCACGCCATGCTTACAAGTTTTCTTTACAAAGCTACTCCGGAAGAAGTTCGTTTTCTTCTCATTGATCCTAAGCGAATTGAGCTTTCCGTTTACGAGGGCATTCCTCACCTTCTTTATCCGGTAGTTTTAGAACCCAAGACTGCCACCCAAGCCCTCAAATGGGCTGTTGCAGAGATGGAAAGACGTTATCAACTTTTGGAAGAAGCCAGGGCCCGCAACCTCGAATCCTACAACTTGGAGGCTGAAGAAAAGCTCCCCTATCTGGTGATTGTGGTGGATGAGCTTGCGGATCTTATGGTAGTTTCCTCAAAAGAGGTAGAAACCTCTCTTACGAGGCTAGCTCAGATGGCTAGAGCCTCTGGGATCCATCTCCTCTTGGCTACACAGCGCCCCTCGGTGGATGTCCTTACCGGTATAATTAAAGCCAATTTTCCGGCACGTATTTCTTTCCAAGTTTCATCTCGTACCGATTCCCGCACCATTCTTGATACTGGTGGGGCGGAACGTCTTTTGGGAGCTGGAGACATGTTATTTCTACCCCCGGGGACTTCCAAACTCAAACGTATCCACGGGGCTTATATTTCAGAGAAAGAGGTTAAGCGGGTAGTAGAGTACTGGCAGGCCCAGGGAGAACCCGAATACCAGCTGGAATTGGCCTCCGAGTCTCAAGAGACATCTTCTGAGCTTGAAGAAGAAGTTGATGAATTATACGAACAGGCGGTAGAGCTTGTAATTCGGACTGGCCAGGCTTCTATTTCAATGCTTCAGAGACGTTTGCGGGTGGGCTATAATCGAGCGGCCCGCATGATAGAACGGATGGAAAAGGAGGGAATCGTTGGACCGTCAGATGGTGTTCGTCCTCGTCCTGTTTTGGTGCGCCCTGACCGTTAGTCCGGCGCTGGCTATCTCACCTAAAGCGCAGGATTTTGCGGCTCGGATTCAGGCTTATTATGAAGGTACCCAGAGCTTTGTAGCAGATTTTGAGCAAGAGGTTCACTGGCGGAGAGGTAAAGAGGTCAGACTTTCAAAAGGAAAGGTCTATCTCCAGAAGCCAGGTCTTATGCGTTGGGAATATAACTGGCCAGAGGAATTCCTCATTGTGGCTGATGGGCGCAACGTCTATATTTATAGCCCGCAAGACAAACAGGTGATGGTTTTTCCAAGTGGTAAGGCTCTTTCACCGCGTACTACCCTTGGTTTCATGACAGGTAGAGGGAATCTTCTGCGAGATTTTGAGATCCTTTCCTGTGAAAAACTTCCTGATGAGAAAATTAAGCTCCTGCTCCTCCCAAAGGTTGAAAGTCCTCAAGTTTCTAAGATCGTTCTTTTGGCCGATGCCCAAAGTGGTGCCATTTCGGAAATTTGGTTCTGGGATCATCTTGGCAATCTTACGAAGATCAGGTTTTCTAAAATAAAAAGAAACCTCAAATTGCCACCGGAACTCTTCCGTTTCGTTCCGCCCAAGGGGGTAGAAATCGTGAAAGAGAGGTGATTTCATGAATGATCTTCAGCAAGAAATAAGAGAGCTTGCTCAAGAAAAGAAAGCTATCATTTTGGCACACAATTATCAGCCTCCGGAGATTCAAGAGGTAGCAGATCTTACGGGAGATTCTTTGGAACTTTCCCTAAAAGCCGCAGAGACCAAAGCCGAAGTGATTGTGTTCTGTGGAGTACGGTTTATGGCAGAGACGGCAGCCATTGTTTGCCCAGATAAATTAGTAGTTTTTCCTCGTCCAGAAGCGGGTTGTGAAATGGCTGATATGATTACTGTTGAAGATGTGGAGGCCTTAAAGTCCAAATATCCTGGGGCCCCGGTGGTCACCTATGTCAATTCTTACGTGGAAATCAAGGCCGTTTCCGATATCTGTTGTACTTCTGCTAACTCGGTAAATGTTGTCAAATCCTTAAACGCAAAAGAAATCATTTTTCTTCCTGACATGAATCTTGCCCGTTATACCCAACGTTTTTTCCCGGATAAAAAAATTCATTATCATGAGGGGTTTTGTCCTTTTCACGATATCCTTAGCGTAGAAGAAGTAGAGGCTGCTCGCCAGCAGCACCCCGAAGCCATATTTATGGCCCATCCAGAATGTCGTCCGGAGGTGATAGACCTGGCAGATGTGGTTCGGTCTACAAGTGGTATGCTCCGTTATGCCCGCGAATCAAAGGCCCAGGAATTTATCGTTGGCACCGAGGTAGGGCTCCTTTACCCCCTTAAAAAACAAAATCCCACAAAAGAATTTTTTCCAGCTTCAGAAAAGATGCTTTGTAAGGCTATGAAGATAATTTCTTTGGAAGATCTCAAACGGGCCCTTGAGACCCTCTCTCCTGTGGTAAAGGTACCCGAAGATATTCGGCAAAAAGCTTATCGGGCGGTAGCAAGGATGCTAGAGATCCCTCGTAATTAGGAGGCTTTTATGGCGCTTCCCTTCCTTTTTGGGGTGCATAATCATCAACCTTTGGGCAATTTTGACCATGTTATAACCCGTTTGACAGAGAAGAGTTATCTCCCTTTTTTAGAGGCTGCTTGGAGGAATCCTCACTTTCGTTTTAGTCTTCATGTGAGTGGTATTCTTCTTAAATGGTGGGAGGATCATTACCCCAAGCTTTTCGAACTTTTGGGGAAATTGATAGACCGCGGCCAAATAGAACCAGTGTGTGGTGGTTTTTTTGAACCTATTTTAGTAATTATTCCCCGGGAAGACCGTAAAGAGCAAATTTTACGCCATAAAGATTATCTCAAACGCCAGTTCGGAAAGGTCCCGGTAGGGCTTTGGCTTACAGAGAGGGTCTGGGAGCAATCTTTAGTGGAAGACCTGGTGAATTTAGGCATTCGTTATGTGGTGGTGGATGACCGTCACTTTTTGGTTTCTGGTTTCGAAAAAGACGACCTTTATGGATATTATTACACCGAAGCTGAAGGAAAAAAGTTAGCAGTATTTCCCATTGACGAGACCCTCCGTTACGCCATTCCTTTTTGGCCGGTGGAGCGCTTAGCTCAGTACCTTTATGATATTGCTTTTCGCGGAGCTGAGCTTGCCATCTATTTTGACGATGGCGAAAAATTTGGGGTTTGGCCCGGAACTTACAAGTGGGTTTATGAAGAGGGATGGTTGGAGAAATTTTTAAAATCTCTGCGAACATGGCAAGAAGAGGGCCGTATTGAGATCCTCACCTTTGAAGAAGCTCTGGAAAGGGTCCCGGCTAAGGGGCTTGCTTATCTTCCCACAGCTTCTTATGCGGAGATGGAGGAATGGGCCCTTCCTGCTAAAAAAATCTTGGAACTTTTAGAGCTTGAAGAGAGACTTAAACCTGAGAAAACCCGTTTTGCCCCTTTTATTCGAGGAGGCCATTGGCGGAATTTCTTTGTGAAGTATTCCGAATCAAATCATCTCCACAAACGCATGTACCAGGTAAGCGCTCTTTCGCGGGAAAGATTTTTTCCCGAAGCTAGGCTTGATCTTCTGGCAGCCCAGTGTAACGATGCATATTGGCATGGAATATTTGGGGGACTTTACCTTCCCCATCTTCGACAAGCCCTTTGGGAAAAACTCCTCTCTGCCGAGGCTAAGCTTCGTTCAGCGACCAAGCCAGAGATCGGGGTTCAGGATATCGATTTTGACGGAAAAGAAGAGATTTTTTTTACTTCTGAGAAGGCTGTCTTGGTGTTTAAACCTTCTTACGGGGGGCAGCTAGTTGAATGGTCAAGTCTTTTGGCTTGCCATAATTACCAAAACGTTCTTACAAGACGTTTTGAAGCCTACCACGAAAGCATAAAACATTTTGAGGAGCCATCTGAAAGCGAAGAAGGAGTTTTTAGTATTCACCACTTAAAGAAACGGCCTTCAGAAGAAATATTAAAGGCCCTTTGTTATGATTGGTACGAAAGGCATAGCCTTATAGAACACTTTTTTGATCCGACTAAAGGGCTGGAAGATTTTGTTCGGTGCGATTTTGAAGAATGGGGAGATTTTGCCAATCAACCCTATCTTTGGCACCGTATGGGAAACGAACTCCTTTTCTTCCGAGATGGAGGCCTTTATCCTCCGGGTTCGCAAAGGCGACCTTTGCTTCTAAGAAAGAAGATCAAGATCGGACGTGCTGGGCGCCAGCTTTTCCTTTCTTACGAATTTGAATATCGGGCTCAAGAAGACACAAAATGCCTTTTTGGGATTGAATTTAATTTTTACCCCCTCTTTCTGGCTTCTGGAGAAGGAGGTCTTAAAGCCGACCGGGAATTTCTTTCTTTAGATAAGCCAGTGGAGGGGCAAGCTCAGAAATTTGTTTTAGAAAGCCCTCGAGAACAACTTGAAATCAGGCTTCAAGAAAAGGTCCGTTTTTTCCTCTTCCCGGTAAAAACAGTGAGCCAGTCTGAAGCTGGTTACGATCTTACTACCCAGGGAATAGCTTTAATGCCTTTTTGGCCTTTCGACTTTTCGGCTGGTAAACGTTATCAACTGGAGCTGGTCTTGGAACTCAAGCCCTAATTGTTCGATAAGAATCAAAAACGGAGGGCTCATGCACGACGCCTACAAGCGTTTTCCTGTTGGGGTAGAGCTTGAACCTTCAAGTATTGCTAAAGATGTCATCCTTACACTTCTTACGTGTGGTATCTGGGATCTTGTTTGGCAGTATCGTCAGATGCGGACAGTGAACTTGTTGCTAGGCTACGAGGAGTTTCATTTTGGGAAATGGCTG
>Ga0256833_1001642_pt1 | contig 16298 bp, 21 predicted proteins | sample 356284metaG_FD_190535 | JGI IMG/M metagenome (GOLD analysis project Ga0256833, IMG submission 190535) | Hydrothermal vent microbial communities from Mid Atlantic Ridge, Atlantic Ocean - 356-284 | ecosystem: Environmental > Aquatic > Marine > Hydrothermal vents | place: Atlantic Ocean: Mid...
AATCCCGCAAAAAATCTGCTCATCACAAAATGAACTTCTGAAATTTCTCCTGCAACTTTACTTCCTCCTACCGCAATTACAAAGCCCCGATAACTGAGCTATTTATCTGAACATGGAAATATCTTTTCCATTAAAAAATCATTTCCAGTACTTTTAGGATCTTTTATTTCTCCTTTCGGCGATGCCATCGGGCAATAACAAGAAAACAAATCTACAATCATTTCTCCTGCCATACTAAAAACTTCACCTATTACAAAAATTATCGTTAAAATTGCTATAATTATTACGAAATTAGGTAAAATAGTTTCTGTATTTCCAACCTGAATGACTGGAACTTTAGTCTGATCAAAACATTCTAAGAAAACTTTAAAAGAAATACTATTTATTGAAAAATTGCTTATTTTACCGATAGCAACCAGAAAAACAAAAACCACCCCTACCGCCACCGGCATAAATATCCTATAAAGAGGCAATTTAATTAATTCCGCCCATCCACTCATAGTTCTAACTTAGATTAAAAAAAAGAGAGCTTTTCTATTTTATTGATTTATTCAAAATCTCTTCATAAAGCTTAATGTATTTCCTGGCCACCACATGACTGTTAAATTCCCTCAAAACCTTTTCTCGAGCATTCTGAGAAAGTGCCTGGTATTCTTTCTCAGAAAGCCCAAATATCCATTCAATTCCCTTAGCTAAATCTGAAGGGTCAAAAGGGGTGACAAGGTAACCATTTATTTTATGATCAATAATATCTAACAAACCACTGGTAGCAAATGCAACTACAGGAGTACCACATGCTAAGGATTCACTAGCTGTTTGTCCAAAAGCTTCCTGCAAACTCGGAACCACCGTTACATCACAGGAGCTATAAAGAGCCACTAAACTTATATCATCATACAAATGACCCACATAATGAGCTTTAAATTTAAATCTTGGTGAGTTTTCCGGTTCACTACTCCCAAATACTACAAGTTCTACATCTTTGCTATTTAATTTACTAAGCGCTTCGCTTAATTCTTTAAAACCTTTTCGTGGATCACTGATAGCATTAACTGCACCAAAAAGAAGTAACTTTTTATCTTTTGGAAAACCCCAAAGCTCTCGTGCTTTTAATTTGTCAAATGGCTTAAAAACATTAGTATCTATTGGATTTGGTAAGTTAATATGTTTTTTGTTTTTTAACAAAGCGCTTTTTTTTGAACAATCCACCAACCACCTACTAAGTCCAACTATCGTTAGATTATCTACTTTAGAAAATGTCTTGTTTTTTCTATTCCATATCCATTTGCTTAGATCTTTTCTTTTATTACTTTTCAAAACTTTACAATTACCACAGTTCTTTTCATAACCTCCACATCCACCATCATAATGACACCCTCCAGTAAAAGCCCACATATCATGCAGACTCCAAACTATCGGTTTTTTGATTTTTGCCAAATCTTCAATTCTAATCATTCCTCCACAAATCCAATGAAGATGCACAATATCTGGACTCATCTCGTTAATTTTTTTTATTACTTTTGAAAAACCAAACCATGCCGGAGAAAATAAGGTTTTGGTTCTATTTTTATAAAATTTCACAGGAATCTGGTCTATAAATGGGCGGATACGATAGTATGCCTTCTCTAACTTATTATTCGCTAAAGAAATTACAGTCCAGTCACCACTTCTTTTATCCTGCACAAGCATTCTGCTTTCAATACCCTCTGCAAGCAGTGCCCTGTGCAATCTGTAAGCCGCTCGTGCTGCCCCGCCCACTATATCCGAGGTGCTAACTATAAGAATTTTCATTTAAATATCAATCTTTTCATGGGTTTTAAAATTGGCGCGGCAAATTCTATAAAAGGGAAAAGAGTCTTTGAGATTTTTTCATAGATTCTTATTTTTTTCCAATCAACATTTGCTTCCTTCTCTTTTTTAAAAATAACTGCATGACTTCCTTCTAATTTACCAATAATCTTCAAACCCATCATTTTTGCAAAAATATTAAAAGTATATCGAAAATGAAAAGTTTGTGGTAAATGACATTTAATAACAGGATAAAAACAGTTTGCTACTATCAAATAACCATTAATCTTAACACTATCAATCATTTCTTTAAAAACACTCAAAGGATCTACCACATGTTCAAGAACATCTATTGACACCAAACAGTCATATTTGCGAGTTATTAAATTTACAAATTTTACATTTTTGAATTCTTTAACTCTTTTTAAAGCAAATTCACTCGGATAAGGCTCATAAATATCAATATTTATATTTGTATTTTCTTTTGCAATCAAAATTGCTAAAGTTGCTCCTCCTCCTCCATAGTCAATTACAGTTCTTATATTATTTCTCAATATCCATTCACTTATCCTGTGTCTATGCATCATAGAAATATTATCTTGTTCAATAAAAAGAGTATTTAATACCCAGACAGGGTGGGAATAAAATTTGTTTATTTTAGCCCAGTCTAAATTTTTATTATCACAACCGTATTCATTCCACACGAGATCTAATAAATACCACATACACTCTAAATCAGACTCAAAAATTTTACCTTTCTTATTAATCTCGTTTAATAACCTTCCTATCTCTTTTCTTTCATAATTAGTCAAATTTGGTTCTAATAAATCAATCTTCATGGCTTACATCTATCACATATTCTATTGTCACTTTAGTTAAACAAATTACCAACCTGATTGACAAAATTCAGAAGATCAAAAACTTTGCACAATACCTTCCTTTCTCAACATTCCCACCCAAAAGCCATTTCTAGTTGCATCTCCATACCCACAAATTAGATTAGGTTTGTCTGGACAAATAGGCCTGTGAGCTATCACTCCTTGGTTAGGATAATTGATATAAATTTTAATAAATTTATTATTATTTAAAAAATTAATTAATCTTTGAACATTTTGATTAAATTGTGGTGTCAAGGGGATTTTCGCACCTCCTGCTTATTTTTTATTTTCCTCCAAATCCTCTTCCACAAAGGTTCTTTTAAACCTTTGAAGAACACTTCCAATCTTTTTCTGGCTTCCAAATGCTCTTCTACTATTTCTGGAAATGAAAAATTGGAAGAAGTATTAAGAGACTTCCAGGAAAACCTTTCATTCCTACCACAATGTACTCCAGAACCATCATGACCTATATTATTAATAAAAGAAACTTTGGGATGTAAGGAAAGTCCACCTCTTATATAAACCGAAGCATACCAAAAAATAGCCCATGTATTTATTTTACCCTTTTTATTTGCAATAATTTGAGACCAGTAATCGTAAGAGTTATTTAAATTAAAATCTCTAATCATTTCTTTGTTAAATATATTCATAAAAAAATCACAGTCCTTCTTGAAATGTTTCCAGGCTCTTTTCCAGGTAGCCCATCCCCAACAAGAAGTTGGTTTAAGAAAGAAAAAGTCTGGAAGACCTTTATTATCTATAGGACAAATATATCCCGAAATATGCATAACCTTTTCATTATCCTTATAGAATTCAAGAGCTTCGTTCATAAGCTTCAAAAAATATGGACTTGTAACTATATCGTCTTCAAGCACTATAACTTTGCCATACTCATTTACTAGCCTCGTAACTCCATCAATAATATTTGCAGCCAAGCCTAAATTCCTGTTTCTCTCAATTATTTCAACCTTTCTAAATCCGTCAATACTTTTAATGTAATTTCTAACTTCTCTTACTTTATCCTCCGAATCCTTATCTTTAGGACCATCGCTAAAAATAAACAGTTCACTCTCCTCTGCAAAAATATTCTCTCGTAAAGCCTCAATAGTTTGTCTCGTATGCCAAGGACGGTTATAAACAAAAAGTACTATGGGTGCCAAATTCCGCATAACAAACTTTCACTTCTCCTCAAAAACCTGTTTCGTAGTATCCGGTCTCCGGAATATCAAAAACAAAACCGCGGTCTCAAGAGGTTTGGGAGGAGTAAATCTCTTCACCACACCCATCTAAATTGCCCCTCTCCGCAGCAGTTCTTCAAAGTAGGCAATGGTCTTTTTTAGACCCTCCTCCAGGGGTGTTTTAGGTTCCCAGCCCAGCTTTTTCCGGGCGAGGGTTATATCAGGTCTCCTTCGGCGAGGGTCATCCTGGGGAAGAGGCTTAAAAACAATTCTGCTCCTTGAACCGGTAAGATCTATTATCTTTTTCGCAAGATCTATTATTCTATATTCCTCAGGATTTCCCAGATTTACCGGGCCGGTGAAGTCGTCCGGAGTTTCCATCATCCTGATTATGCCCTCCACCATGTCATCCACATAGCAGAAACTTCTCGTCTGCGTGCCCTCGCCATAAACCGTAATAGGCTCGTTTTTCAGCGCCTGCACAATAAAATTGCTCACCACCCGTCCATCATTCGGATGCATCCGTGGTCCATAGGTGTTAAAAATTCTCACTACTTTTGTTTTAATTCCATGCTGGCGGTGGTAGTCGAAAAAGAGGGTTTCGGCACAGCGTTTTCCTTCATCGTAACACGCTCTCGGCCCAATGGGATTTACATTCCCCCAAATAACTTTCAGGTTGAGGATGAACCTCAGGATCCCCATAAACCTCACTGGTTGAGGCCTGAAGTATCTTTATCCTGAGCCTCTTGGCCAAGCCGAGCATGTTAATGCTTCCCAGCACGGACACCTTGGTGGTCTGCACAGGGTCTTTTTGATAATGGATAGGACTTGCCGGACAGGCAAGATTGTAAATTTCATCCACCTCCACATAAAGCGGAAAACATATATCGTGGCGAATAATCTCAAAATAGGGATTATCCATAAGGTGAACGATATTGGCAAGGTGAACGATATTGGCCTTCGCCCCGGTGAAAAAGTTATCCACACAGAGCACCTCGTGCCCCGCTGCCAGCAACCTCTCACACAAATGACTACCTATAAACCCCGCTCCACCAGTTACAAGTATGCGTTTTTTCATGAGTTAACCTCTATTTCTTCCATATACGAAGCTATAGTCCCTTTTTGATATTCTATTTTACTTTTCCATCCCAACCAATATTTTGGTGCAAACACTATGTCTCTATCTTTCATTAAATAACTTCCCCACCATCCAAAGCTACTTGGACTTAAAATTGCTCCATTGCATAAAGTCATAATAGCAAAATCTATTTCATAGGAATTTCTAGAAATTATTTTATTTTTCAAATAAGCAAACTCTTTTTCAATAAAATCAGGTTCGTCACTTAAAAATACAAAGCAAACCTTCTCCTTATTTTTTAAAAACCATTTAATCAATTTATGGAAATAATCCATAGGTAAAATACTATCTTTTCCAAATGGTTTAAAATCTTTATAATCTCCTCTTCTTATATGCACAAACACTTTATAATTCTCCTTAACAGGTTTTAAAAATTCTTTAGCTTTTAATAAATAATTTTTTTTAATTTTTAAATTATTAACTATTTTTTTATTAAAAAATTTTTCACTCTGAAAAAAAGCTGTTTTGACTAAAGTAACATTTTGTAACATTCCTTTTTTAAAAAAATATACTGTTGTTTCTCTTCTATATTTTCCAAAGTATTCATATTTTATTTGAATTGTAGTAATAATTTTGTTATCCCCTAATCTATAAATAATTGGCTTTATTATTCTATAGCAAAATCCTCTAATCCACTTATTTTTCTTTGGTAAATTTATGATAGTTTTATCATTCAAATCAAATACATTAAATAAATCGTCAAATCCACAAACTATTATTCTTTCATTTTCTTTTTGAATCGTTTTCAAAAAAGCATATTGAAAAATTTGATTTCCCAAACGACCATCAGCAAAAAATATTAACATTCTATATTTATGTTATCTAAAATTCTTTGAGAAATTGCAACATAATTTGAATATTGAAAAATTTCCATATAAGGAGCATAATCTCTAATTTCTAACCCACGAGGCATAATTTTAGCAATTTTGAAACCACAATTTTCTAATAAATAATATATATCGATAAGATTTGTATGACTATCCAAAAAAGCCCCCCCATATTCAAATTGAATAAAATCAATAAAATCACTACATAAAAATCTACCAAACCCTTTAAGAACTTTTATCTCATGCCCTTCTACATCAATCTTTACCAAATTAATATGAGATAATCCTATACTTTCTATAAATTTATCTGCCCTCTTAAGCATTACCAGTTCTGATTTCTCAAAATTTATATCATAATGATCTAATTTTCTTTTATACAACGAAGCCAAGCCAGATTTTTCTTCATCAAAGTAAATTTCTGTAATTTTCTCCTCATCACTCAAACCAAAACAATTTATTTGAATGTTTTTATCATTAAACGTTTTATTTAATACTTCACAACAACTTTTGGTGGGTTCAAACAAATAAAATTTATAATTTAACTTTTTATTTTTTAAAAGACTCATAAGCATTTTTGAATAGTTTCCAACATTTGCACCAACATCAAAAATTATTAACTCTTTGCAATTATTCTCAACATAAAACATAATCATAGATTCAAGAAACAATTTTTCTCCATTTCTCTCAAAATTGGTATTGTTATTATTTTCAATATAATTAAAAATTTTCCAACACAATGTTCTTATTTTTCTTTTTACAAAAGACATCTTATAAAATTTCATTTAATCCTCCTAAACATAAACATTCCTGTACCAAATCCTTTCTTAGGATCATAATTATAATACAAAAAATTTCTATACTGATATTTCTCTTCTATAAGCTCACAGTTATCTAAAAATAGATTTAAAATATACTCCCTTGTAAAAGCTCTGTGAGCATTAAAATAGATTTTATTTTCTTTATCAACTGGTACACTAATAATGATTACCCCCCCCACTTTTATAACTCTTTTAAGTTCACTAATGGCTTTTTCTGTACCAAACGGATCTATAGGATCTCCATACCTTCCTAATCCTATATGTTCTACCACACATAAAGAAGAAATACTTTCTAAAGATGAACTTTTAAAAGGCAAATTTGTTATAGAAGCCTTTAGGAAGGTTAAATTTTCTAATTTAACTTTCGCCGGCCTTATATCTACCATAATAATAGGTACAAATTTAGACAAAATGCCTATTGTTTTAATATGACTGCCTATATCCACATGGAATTTTGGTTTTAACTTAAATATCTTTTCTGCAAACCAGGTATCTTGATAAAAATATACCGGATCCACTGGTGTGTAAGAAATATTATCAAACAAACATGGATAAAATTCAACTTTCTTAAAATTAGGATTTTTAACCTTCTTAAAATTATAATAGGTTTTAAAAAAATACTTATACTGTTTTAAACATAATACAGGCTTAAAAGCGAAGAATTGGAACAAAGGTTTAAGTAAAAAATAAAAATTTTCAATCTTATTACATTTTTTTATTTTTCTCTTTAACTTGTTTAAATACATAAATATCGCCCCAAGAAAGATCTGGTAAAGACTTTAAGTTGTTGTTTGCTAATTTTTTTTTAGGACTTATAAATTCCATGGTTTCTCCCAAAGACAAATTAAAATCACGATAACCTACATCATATAAATGTTCTATGGCCTTCAACGTACTATCTAAAGTCTCTGGAATTGCGAACTCAAACGCAATTATTTCTATTTTATTAGTCTTTATTGTTTGAACAATCTTTGCATCATACCCTTCAGTATCGATTTTTAAAAAGTTAGGGATACCATACTTTTCAAATAAAAAATTTAAAGTAATACATTTTACTTTTTCTATTTTGTTAAAATAATTTATGTCTTCTTTAAAACGCCCAGTTAAATTACATTTTTCTATAAATTCTTTAGAAATAGTTGATAATACGCTACTCTTAATATTAACATAAAACTCAACATAACCTTCTTTTTCTGCAATAGCTTTATTTATTATTATAATTTTTTGCCAAATCTTTTCTTTAATATATTAACACAGAACTTATTAGGTTCTATAGCAATTACATTTGCTCCAAGTTTTAAAAAATCTCCACTCTATTGCCTATATTTGCTCCTACACCAAAAACTAAACTATCAGGCTTTATTAATTCTTTATAAAACTTAAACATTTTTCTTTTCAAACAAACTAAATCAAACTTTTGTTGAATAAATTTAAATATTTTTGTCATCTATATCTCCAATTTTAAAATTTTGATGTTCCTAAGTCTTTAAATACATTATGAAACGTCACAAGAGCTTTAAATTGCAAAATAACATTTTTCCTAGTTTTACGATAAAAAATATCAATTGCAAATATTGTTACAAAGAAAGAAACTATCGTTGCAATAATTGCCCCTTTTGCTTCGTATACAGGTATCCAGTAATAATTTAATATAATATTAGTAAGAGTCCCCAAAGTCATAGTTAAGAAAGAAAATTTGAGTAAATTTTCTGATAAAATAAAGCAACTTCTTGCCACTCCCATATTTGTAAAAAACAATCTTATAGCCATTAAAGATAACAAAATACCTGCAGGATGATATTCTTCTCCAAAAATAATTATAACTATCTTATCTGCAAAAATAAAAATAGGAACGGCTATTATTATAAACAGTAAAAAATTTAATCTATAAAAATTTAAAAGCCTATTTTTGTAAAGAGTTTCGGAAACTGTTTTTGCTTTCTGAATAGCGGGATATAGTGAAGCCTTAAGCATCATCGGAACAAATCCAAAGATCGCAATCAATCTCATTGCTACACTATAATATCCAACTTCTTTTGAACCTAAAAAATTATTTATCATTACCTGATCAATGTATGCTTGTATCATCAAAACTGCACTACTAAAAAGAATAAATTTGCTACCTCTCAAAAGCCCTTTTGCCAAATCAAATCTAAATTTTAATTCACTTATAAATTCTTTCGCTTCCTTTCTTTTCACACTAAAAAACCACCACAAATACCCACAGGCAAGCACAAAACTATCAAAAAGCACGGCAAAAGCAAAATAGATAAGCGGAGCATGAGATAAAATTAAATAAATTTTTAAGACACTGCTTGCAAAAAGGCTCATCATATTTGCAAGAGCCGCATACTTTGCCTGAACTTTTGCCTGAAAGTAGAGGTCTATCACATTAAAACTCTGGAAAATCACACTGCTTGCAATGATAAAAACAAGAATTTTTGTTAAACGGTCTGAGTTGGTAAGGTGAATGGCTATGCCTACCAGAAAAATAGTTAAAATAGCTCCAAAAAGTTTCATAACAAGAGCTGAGCCAAGAAGCTCCCCCTCTTTTTCAGGATGTTTAACGAGTTCCCTAACTAAAATTCCATCAAGTCCGAGGCCGGCAATGGCAGTAAAAAGCCCCACAAAGGCCTGAGCGTAAGAAAGAAGACCATACCGCTCCGGTCCCAGATACCGTGCCACCCACACCCCCACAAAAAAACCAACCCCAAGCCGTAAAAACTTTTCCACAAAAAGCCACGAAGTATTAGCAAAATACCGCCGAAAACCCTGATGCCTGGCAAGGGCATATATATTCTCTCTAAATTTCGCTGCCATGGAGGTTAGCATGTTCCTGTTATAGGCCAAAGGCTAAAGGTAAAAGGCCAAAGGCAAATGGCAAAGGGCGAAGGGCGAAGGGCGAAAGGCTATGGACGAAAAGTTTTTGATCGGGCAGAAATCAGCCTCGAAAGCATACTTGATATTTCTATACATCTCCTCTCTATCTCCTTAAAAGTTTCTTCTTCAATGTAGCCTATTTCAAAAGCAATTGTTGCCTGAGTTAGGACTTCAGCTGAAGAGCCTTTGGCAATATAGAAATATCGCACAGCTTCTTTATCTGTTTCTCTTTCATCACCTTCCGCTATATTGCTTGATATTGATACAGCAGCTCTCCTTATCTGGTCTCGCAAACCGTAATCTCTTAAAAAAGATCCTTTATTCGTAACCTGGTAGATATAGACAGCCAATTCCTTACTCTTCTGCCAGACCTTAAGCTCCTTAAATCCGCCTTTACTCATTCCTCTAACCTTTCGCCATTAGCCTTACGCCCTTAGCCATTCCTCACCCTCTATTTTACAACCTCTCCAACCTTCACAACTTCTTAATCATTTCCTTTCAAACGGATTAACAATTTTTAATTTGCCTTCAATTACCTGTCCATCCTGCATATCTTCTGTATATAAAATCGAACAATTGTTTTCTAAAGCTGATGCTATTATTAAACTATCATAATAAGAAAACCGATATTTTATTTTTATTTTCCAGCATTTTCTTATTGTTTCTATAGTTAACGGACTAACAAAAACTACATCGATAATCTGTTGTATCTTTTCCTGGATCCTTTCATCAGGAAGTCGATATTTTAATAAACTACTGTAAAATTCATTCAGAACTTGAATACTAACAAATACACTTAAATCTTGAACAGAACTAAGCATTTTAATTGCTTGTAAGTACTTTTGTCTATCGGAATTATTTTCGGGTTCCAGAAATGCGTACACAAAAACATTAGTATCTATAAATATTCTATCTTTCATTGAGTTCTTCTCTAGATATTTTTTTGTACCTTGCCACCCTTTTCTTATCTTTCAAAAATTCACTAAAAATAGAACCAGACCTTTTTTTAATAGGTTTTATAGTAATTTCTAACTCATAGTCTATAAAATCTTTAGGTATAGGAATAAATTTATAAATATTTCTTCCATATTCAATAATTTTATATTCTTTTAAATTGAATCGATTATTTTTATCATTTTTCTCATTTGATAACATCATACCACCTCACATACTTAATTTATTAACTCTTAGGCTTTATGCTTTTTACGCCAAACCATCAATTTCTTCCAACTATTACCCATCCTATCCTCACCTCTAGAACCTCTAGAACCTCTATGCTGGTTGATTCACCAGCTCCCCTATCGCCCTCGCAAGAAGCCAGCTCTGAGGACGCACCGCCCCATCAACCGGATTGTAAAACAGCACATTCTCCTCTATCCAAAAAAGTAGCTTGTCAAATTTTTCTTCCACTATACTCTTTGCTATCTCCCAGCTATCCTTAAAATTTAAAAGAAATCTCCATATTTCTTTGCCATCCTCTCTCTCCCTAAGCTTCTTAAGCTTGATCCACTCAAGCCTGGCCACCTCATCCTTGAGCATCCCTGGAAGAGCCTCTTTTTCATCTTCTCCTCGCTTTTTCCGCTCAAAAAGCTTTATCATATCCCCAAATTTTCCCCCTATGTAATCCCACACCAACTCCTTGTGCTCAAAACCAAACCCTTCATACACCCGGAACGCCTCCTCCATTGATAGATCATCTACAAGAATATAGTCCGCCCTTCCCTCAAGCCGGGCATTGCTATAAACATCCTCTATAAACAAACAATCACTAGTCGCACAAAGGCAGTGACATAAATGTGTCTCCTTCGTTAGACCAACAAGAAAATTAAATAGCTCATGAATTACCGATTTACCCGCTGTATTTATTACTTCCTTTATCGTCTGCATCTCATCTAACACAAATACCGGCTTATACCCTTTCTCAACAACTATACTGAAATAATCCTTTAAAAAGGCAAATACATCTTCCGCCCTCTCTGTCCGCCTAAAAAGTAAATCAAAAATCTCTTCTGGAATTGGTATCCCTCCAAGCTTCTCAAACAACTTTGCTCCACCTTTTAAAACCTTCTCCAAAAATACAGAAAGCTTCTCCTTTTTCCCTTTTACTCTAAAAAGCACCTGAATTAGATCCCTTACTTCCTCTATATACCTCCACCGAAAATTGATATAAAACACCCGATATTCCTCGGGCAGCTCCTCAAATACCTTCATCAAAAGCGCCGTCTTCCCGCTGTTTATCGGTCCATACACAAAATAAACAAGGTTCGGCTCCCCACTGAGCACCGCCTTCATCTCCTCTATCTCTTTCTCTCGATTATAAAATGGCATATATTTCCTCCTCTAAAAAAATTTCCTCACCCCTGACCCCTCTCCCAGAGGGAAAAGGGCTCTATATTAAGGGTTCTGTATTATGATAGCCTCCCTGAGATTGCTTCGCTTCGCTCACAATGACCAAAACCTTACAACCTCTAGAACCTCTAGAACTTCTACAACCCCTAAAACCTCTCAAGCAAAATCTCCATCCCCTTCTCATACACCCGGCTGTTGCCTGTAACCCGAAGTTCTAATGGGTCATAAAATAAAATTTCCTTCTCCGCCCAAGCCTCTATTACTCTTAAGTATTCTTTTTTCTCTTTCGTAAGCTCAAAGTAACCTCTAGATAAAATCTCTTCTGCTATCTCTTCAAATTTCCTTAGATCTTCCTGGCTAAACTCTCCTCTGGCGATAAAATCTACAATCTCTGTATAGGCCAACCAGGCCTCCCGCTTCAAATATGCCTCTAAATCCACTCTTTTTTCCCTTTCGTCTAAAAGTTTTAAAATATCTGCAATGCATCCACCTAAATAATCCCAAACTAGTTCCTTTTCTCTCTTTCCTAATCCTTCAATATCTAACCACTCCCACGTCTTCTCTTTTGATAAATGCTCAATTTTTTAAAAACTGAAGTCTTTTTCATCCTCGCATCAATATAAATCCTCTCTATAAATACTGTATTAGATGTTAGTATCACTACATGGCTTAAATGCTTCTCTTTTGTCAAGCTAACACAAAAATTCAAAAACTCCTTAAGTAACTCCCTCTCACTATTTATGTAAATATCTCTCAACTTCTATATCTCATCTACTATTATTACTGGTGTTTTCCCTGCCTCTTTTTCCCTTTCTATCTTTTCTAAGAGCACCTCGAATAAATCATGTTCCCTTTCTTCTATCTCCTTTAATACCTTCCTCTCTATTGAAAAAACTTTAATGAAAACTTCTTATCAGTTTCTATACTCTCTTTGTAAACATCCTCAGGCATTATAAAAGAATGAAGAAACGTCTTATAACCTGAAATTAGTTTTCTTCTCAAATTGATATACTTTACCCAGTATTTACCCTTTTCCCACCACTCCTTCTCCGCAAGCAGCTTCTTCTCTACCACATACTCTATTACCGTGGTCTTACCACTGGACTTTGGACCATACACCCAGAGCACTCGCTGCGGCACGCGATTGAACCAGTCCACAAAAAATTCTATCTCTTCTTCCCGATCTACAAACGGTGCCCCACGATATGTCTCGATTTTCATCAGCTTTTCTCCTATCTCCCCTCACCCCAACCTCTCTCCCAGAAGGCGAGGGGCTTTATACTATGTTATCCTCCCGAGATTGTTTTGGGTCGCTGCGCTCCCTCACAATGACCGTGAAAAGGAAACGCGTTCGCTGAGCACTGTTTTCCCACTTGTCATCCTGAGCCACTCCTTTCCCGTCATCCTGAACCGTAGGCGAAGGATCCACCAATAGATTCTTCGGGCCTACGGCCCTCAGAATGACGATGTGAATTGTCATCCTGAGCGAAGCGAAGGATCCAGAAATCGCTTTCTGGATCCTTCGGACACTTCGTGCCCTCAGAATGACGATGTCAAATTGTCATCCTGAGACTTTCTTTTCCGTCATTCTGAGCCGTAGGCGAAGAATCTGCTCACTAATCACTGCACATCAATAACTTCCTTCTCTTTTTAACACAACGCTTATGGTTTTAATCAGAAGAGTGAGATCTAACCAGAGAGACCAGTTGAGCACATACCAGACGTCCATGCGTAGCCTATCTCTAAAGGTAACGTTATTTCTACCAGATGTTTGCCAAAGGCCAGTTATTCCGGGACGTGTTTGCAAAATGATGCCCTGCATACCGTTCATGTCAGCCTCTTCAAGAGGTAGATAAGGCCTTGGCCCTACAAGGGACATCTCTCCTTTTATAACGTTGAAGATTTGGGGTAATTCATCCAAAGAAGTACTCCTGAGAAAACGCCCCACCCTAGTAATTCGAGGATCTTTACCCTTTATCTTTTTATATTCTTCCCATTCCCGCCGGACCTTGGGGTTCTTTTTTAAAAAATCTTTCAGTAAAGTATCAGCGTTCGTAAACATGGTGCGAAACTTATAGACCTTAAAGCGGCGGCCTTGTTTACCTAAACGCTCCTGCACAAATATTGGCGAGCCCGGGGAGTCGAGTATAATTAGAAGGGCAATAACACCCATAACAGGAAGTAAGAAAGGCAAAAGGATAAAACTCAAACCTAAATCAAAGCTTCGTTTGATAAACTGGTTCAGCGGCGATTTGAGATTGTTGCGCACCTTGATGAGAAAAAGCTTTTCGTGAAAAAGGGTGTGGGTTTCGGCGTTTAGCATGCCAAAGTTTTTAAACTCTGGCACAATGCAGACTTCTTTTACCATGCCCTGCACACTGGCAAAAAGCTCGGAAAGCTGCTTACTAGTAAAAGAAGGCACCGCGATAAAAACGCTTTCCACATTTAGAAACCTGATAAATTTCCCAATTTGTTTGATTTTGCCGTAAACCTTTTTCCCCTCAACGAAGCGGCCGTGTTTGACAGGATCATCATCTAAAAGGCCAATGACCTCATAACCTAGATATTTTTCAGCTGAAAGTGCCCGGATAAGCTCTGCAGCCCCTTCTCCAGCCCCAAGAATCAAGGCTTTACGCCGAAAGGCCCTAAAAGAAAATAGAGTTTTTTTGGTGAAATAACGAAAGCAAGGCACGATGATACAAGAAAAACAAAAACTAAGGCCAAGGAGGAGACGAGAAATCTCGTTTACACTTTTTTTCATGGCCAAGAGGGCGTAAATGATGATGAAGGAAAGAATAAGAGCCTTAATGACCTCACGGGTCTCTTCCCAGAAAGGAAGACGCCGATCATAGGTACGTAAATACCCGAGACAGAAAGGTACTATCAAAAAAAGCCACCAGAACTTTTTGAGGATAAGCAAGGCCTGGCGAGGTGATAAATATGGAATTTCTGGTAAAAACTTCCCTAAAAAATAGCGGGCTCCAAAAGCCAATAATACACTTAAAACCAGAGCTAAAAGATCTCCGGCAAGAAGGCCCAAATAGTATTCGGGGCGTTCTTTTCCGGTTTGCCAGATTGCTTGAGGATAAACTCTAAAAATTTTATTTAATGATCCATTAGGTAAATTTGTCAGGGTTTTTAATGGCATTGTAATGACCAGATACCCAATTTGCCATTTTTCGAACGAAAAAACAGGAGCATCTCCCTTCAATATTAGACAACAAAAGCCTTTCTTGCTTCAATATCAGAAAGGGATTATAGATTTGTCCTGAAAAATATCAAGCTTTTAAAGGAGGATATCATGCCAGAGACCCCACCTCCTCCGCCAACTGTACCTTATTATCTTCCAGAAGATGAAATAGACCTTTATGAACTATGGCTTGTCCTTAAAAAGAGAAAATATATAATATTTTTGGTAACGATTTTGTTTTTTTGTGTTGCTTTAATATACATATTTTTTTCTTCTTCTCCAGTATATCAAATTAACTTTTCTGTCAAAAGTCAGTTTGCTACCCCTTTTATTCTTAAACAGCAAATAGACCACTTAAATTTACTAATAAAAGAAAAACGAACGGAAGATTTGAAATATTTGCCTGGCTTATCAGAAAATGACCTTGAAGCTTTAATAACAATAGATGCCAAGATCCCTAGAAAAGCACAAAACATCTTATCAATCAATATGAAGGCGAAGGATAGAGAAGCCCTTAATTTATATAAAGAAGCAATTTTGGATTTCTTAAGAGAATCACCTTACATAAAGGAACAGGAAAATATCAAAAAAGAAAAACTTAAAAAGACTATAATTTTTCTTAAGCAAGAAATACAAAACTTAGACAAGTTAAGATCATTAGCTATTACCAAAAAAGCCTTAGATGTAAATCCACTTGAGATAGAAAAAAATATAATTGAACTTAAAAACAGACTAATTGCTTTGGAAGTTGAGCTTTCCACATTAAAACCACTAGAATTAATTTCTGAGTCTCCCATCCCTAAAAAACCGGTCAAACCTAAGAAAAAACTTATTTTGGCTGTAGCGATAGTGAGCGGGCTTTTTTCGGGCATTTTCTTGGCCTTTTTTGTAGAATGGCTTGAAAACGCCCGTAAGAAGTATGAAAAAAGCAAATAAATTTGAAGAAAAAATGGCGTGAAGAAAAATTGGCGCGCCCGGGAGGACTCGAACCTCCAACCTCTGGATTCGTAGTCCAACGCTCTATCCGGTTGAGCTACGGGCGCGTATAAAAATAAGTTAACCCCTACTCTTCTGTTTGACAAGAGAGGCAAGAAGGTTTTAACTGCTGCCATGGAAAATCTCAAAAATCGTTTTAAAGAACTGATCTTCACCCTTGCCTCTATTCCAAGCCCCAGCGGTGAAGAGCGTGCAATTTTGGAGTATCTTTCCGACCGACTGGCACAAATCGGCCTCCCCCTTAAAAAACAGGATG
>Ga0256833_1001643_pt1 | contig 16294 bp, 15 predicted proteins | sample 356284metaG_FD_190535 | JGI IMG/M metagenome (GOLD analysis project Ga0256833, IMG submission 190535) | Hydrothermal vent microbial communities from Mid Atlantic Ridge, Atlantic Ocean - 356-284 | ecosystem: Environmental > Aquatic > Marine > Hydrothermal vents | place: Atlantic Ocean: Mid...
CCAGGCCAGCGTGCCCAGGCCGAAGGCGCTGGTGAAGAGGGCGCGCATCGCCGCGGGCGGGTAGCGCAGCGGCAGGTAGACGAAGAGCGGCAGCGCCCCCGCCCCCAGCGTTCCCACGATGAGCCCACCACTCACCATTACGGCCAGCAATCGCGCCAGCTCGGCGGCGTCCAGCGGCGGGGCGGCCGCGGGCGCGGGCAGCCGCACCAGGCTCCACAGGGCAAAGATGAGCAGCACGACCCCCAGGGCGAACCTGAGCCGGGCTTCCGGCAGCGCGACGAGCAGGCGGGTGCCCAGCACCAGTCCCAGCGCGTAGGCGGCCGCGGCGGGAAGGTCGCGCCGGGGCTCGAGCCCCCGCCGCACCAGCCAGAGCATGGGCAAGTTGGCCAAAAAGAGCAGGAAGGCGGTATAGGGCACGACCTGGCGCAGCGGCCAGAAGAGGCTCAGCGCCGGGACGAGGAAGAGCGCGGGGCCAAACCCTGCCAGCCCCTTGACCGCGAAGGCGAAGACCGCGAGCAGGTTGAGCCCCAGCGCCACGGTTCAACCGCCCAGATCCCAGCCGGCCTCCAGGTGGGCCGCGTCGCCGACGCTGTGCACGAAGCCGCCGCCGCGCACCCCCTCGGGGAAGTGCAGCCGGGTGATCGAGGTGTTCTCGAGCCGGATGTGCCAGGGCACCGCGCTTTTTGCCTCCAACACCCCCAGCACCGCCGCACGGATTGCCCCGCCGTGGGAGACAACCAGGTGCCGTCCGTCGCCGAGTTCGTTTAGAAAGACCCAGACGCGGTCGTAAAGCTCGGCCAGCGTCTCGCCCTCGGGAAACCGGGCGTTCCAAGGGTCCTCCTGCGAGCGCGCCACGTAGTCGCCGAAGCGCGCCAGCACCTGATCGCGGGTGAGCCCGGCGAGTTCACCCACGCACACCTCGCGCAACCGCCGGTCGCTGCGCACCGCGAGGCCCAGGCGGTCCGCGACGATCTGCGCGGTTTCGGCGGCGCGGCTGAGATCGGAGGCGTAGAGGGTGGTCCAGGTGAGACCCAGCCGAGCGAGCCGTTCGGCCAGGCGCCGGGCCTGGGTGCGTCCCTCGGGCGCGAGGGGCACGTCGCGCTGCCCTTGCCAGATTCCTTCCTGATTGTGGGCGGTTACCCCGTGGCGCACGAGCCAGACTTCCACCCTTTCACCCTAACACCCCGGTAGACTGGGCCCGTGGAGCGTGCAGAAGAACTCACCCGCGCCTACGCACGCGGGGAGGTCTCGCCGGTGGACGTGGCCGGGCGCGTCCTCGAAAGGCTCGAGCCCGGCCCGGTGGTGGCGGCGCGGACCGGGGAGCGCGCCCTGACCGCCGCCCGCAAAAGCGCCGAGCGCTACGCCGCGGGGCGGCCGCTAGGACCCCTCGACGGCGTGCCCCTCCTCGTCAAGGACCTGCTCGACGTGGCCGGCACCGTAACGGCTGCGGGGTCGGCGGTGCTGGCGCGCTTGCGCGCCCCCGCGACCGTGGACGCGGTGGCGGTACGGAACCTGGAGCGTGCGGGCGCGGTCGTCGTGGGCAAGAGCCAGCTCAACGAGCTCGCCTTCTCGGGCCTGGGGTTGAACCCCCACTTCGGCACGCCCGCGAACGCCCTGAACCCCGACTGGGTGCCGGGCGGATCGTCCTCGGGTTCGGCCGTGGCGCTGGCGCGCGGCCTCGTGCCGTTGGCTGTGGGTACCGACACCGGCGGCTCGGTACGCATCCCCGCAGCCTTCAACGGCCTCGTCGGCTTCAAGCCCACGAACGGCCGCATCTCCACCGGGGGGGTCACGCCGCTTTCGCCCACGCTCGACACCATTGGCCCCGTCGCCCCCGACGTCACCGGCGCCTGGGTGCTCTTCCAGGCGCTAGCCGGAGAGACGCCCGCGCCGCTCGCTCCACGCGAGGGCCCGGCGCGGCTGCTGGTGCCCCAGGAGTTGCTAGAGCGCAGCCAGCCCGAGGTGCGCCGCCCCGTTTCGGACGCGCTGGATACGCTGGCCGCCACCGGCTTCGAGATTCGCGTGACCAAGGTGCCCGAGCTCGCCGAGGTCTACCGCCTCTACCGCGAGCTGGGGCCGCTCGCGGCCCACGAGGCGCTGGCGCTCTATCGAAACCTAATCGAAGAACATGGCGAGGCGATGGACCCGCGGGTCGTGGCCCGCATCCTCGACGTGGCGGGGCGCGACCCGCTAGACTACCGCCGCCTGCTGGCCGAGCGCGCCCGCTACATCCCGGCGTTCTGGGAACGCTACGCCGGCTTCGATGCACTGGCGCTGCCTACCGTGCCGGTTCTGCCGCCCCGGCGGCGCGAGGTGGAGGCCAGCGGCGAGGCCTTCTTCGCGGCCAACAACCGGGTGCTGGCCCACACGATGCTCTTCAACTTCTACGCCGGGCCCGCGGTCAGCCTGCCCCTGGCACTGGGGCTGGGCCTGATGCTGGCGTCACGACCGGGAGCGGACGCGGCGCTCTTTTCGCTGAGTTTGCGCGTCGAAACCCTGCTCGGCGGAGGCGGGCGGTGACCGCTGGAACGGCCTTTATCTTACGGCTCGCGTTGTGGCTGCTGCCGTTATTGCTGGGCTACCTTGCAGGGCGCAGCTGGGGGCGGCCACGGGTGCTGGGCGGCCTGCTGGCCGCAGCGCTGGTGGCGGGGCTGCTCGTCAAACCCTTCCCCCTGGGTTGGGTGCTGGGTGTGCTGGGCTTTGCCCTGGGGGTTCCCCTGAAACGAGGGTAGGGCGGGCCACTCGGACGCCGCACGGCTGTGCACATAATGTTCGCGTGAACGTACTTGGAATCTCCGGAAGCCTGCGGTCCGCCAGCGCGGCGCGCAGGGCGCTCGAACGCGCCCTTGCGGGGGCCGAATCCGCCGGGGCGCAGGCGCGCCTGCTCGAGCTGCGCGAGCTCGACCTGCCCCTCTACGACGAGGACGAAGCGCGCTACACCCCCGCCCAGCGCGCCGCCGTCGCCCGTCTGCAGGAGGCCGCAGCGGCGGCCGACGCCTTCATCATCGCCTCCCCCGAATACCACGGGGGGATGAGCGGCGTGATCAAGAACGCGATCGACCACCTGGTAGGCCGCCACTTCCGCGGCAAGGCCGCCGGCATCGTCGCCGTAGCCGGCGGACGCGTGGCCCCGGTTAGCACGGCGCTGATGCTGCGCGCCGTGCCGCGCCAGCTCGGAGCCTACACCATCCCCCAGCAGGTGCTGCTCCCCGAGGCGGAGAAGCTGTTCGACAGAGCGGGAAACCTGGCGGACGCGGAGCTGGCCCGCAGGCTCGAAGACCTGGGGGCCGAGGTGGTGCGGCTGGCGCGGGCGCTGGCTCACTCGAGCTGAGTCCGCACCCTACGCACCGCCTTCGCCGACTCTTAGAGAATAAGGTGGGCAGGACCGTTCATGGCGCTTGCTTTCGTCTCAAGGCACACGGCCGTGGTTCTACAAAAACGGCAGGCCGGTCGGATATAGAATATCTTCGAACCGAAGCAGATCGGGCTCGTTCGGCCAATAGGTAAACTAGCGGCTGCTGCCTATCTCGGGCGAGTTCATCCTACGCATAGGTAGGGCTGTTCATTTTCCACCTCCGGGGAACCCTAGGCTAAGGTCTCCAGCATCCGTGCCACGACCTTTTTGAGCTTGGGCATGTGCCGGTTAATGACCACCCAAACAATGTCCAGGTCCACGTCAAAGTATTCGTGGATCACCACGTTGCGAAAACCAACCACCCGGCGCCAATCGGCCTCAGGAAAGCGCGCGCGAAACTCGTCGGACACGTGCCGGGCCGCCTCACCGATAATCTCCAGGTTTCGCACCACGGCGTCGGCGACGAGTTCATTCTCCCAAAACTCTTCCAAGGTGAGACCTTTGGTGTAGCGCTCGATTTTTTCGATCGCGCCATAGATGTCGGTAAGAAAAAGGCGGACGTCGCGTTTAGACACGGACGAGGTCCTCCTCAATGGATTCTTGCAGCAGCGGCTTTTTCCGTAGAGCTCCCAGCGTTACGACGTCCACCGGCAAACCTAGAAGAGCCTCCAGGTATTCCTTTACGTCTACGATCTCCAAACCAACGGGGCGTTCGAGCTCAAGAAGCAAATCCACGTCGCTAATAGGTGCCGCCTCCCCGCGGGCATACGAACCAAAGATGCCTACCACCCGAACTCCGAAGCGCTGGCGAATCTCTTCTTGGTTCCCGATGAGGAGTGCAAGGATTTCAGTTGCGGTTGGGTTTTTCACAGGTCCACGCTCCACTCCCACCGTCGTTCAAAACCTCATTTCCCCGCTGGTCTTCATCCTTGGCCTCGCCGCGCTCCGAACCGGGGCAAATTACGCAACATCAGCAGCAAGCGGTTTTCCCCGCCATTGAGGTTGTTCGGCGCATCTTCACTCAGCTATCCCACGTACACATTTTAGCGAACGCGGCACGCCCAGCGTAGACGCGCGACCGGGCAACCTCGCGAAATTAAGATGGGAGCGACGCCGCAACCGGTCGCACAATTGTTTGGCCTAGACTAGAACCATCTGCTGATGCGTCTACACCCCGCTTGCTCGAAGATCTGGCGGAGCAACTTCCCGCCTCCTTCAAGACGAGGCCTCCGCGCGGGCATTGGGGTCGAGCCTGCCCGGCTGCTCACTCGAGCTGAGTCCGCACCCTGCGCGCCAGCAGGTAAACCCCGGCCACGAAGAGCCCGACCGCCCCTACCACCGGGGTCAAACGGAGTAGAGGCCGCCATGCACTACGCGCTGCGGTATTAGACAATCCTAAAAACCTCGTGAAATTCCTCCCCCTGATCCTAATCTACTTGTCCAACACCCAGAACTTTCTTGGGCAGAGCGGCGCTACCTACCTACCACGAAGTATGCAACTCAGCCGAGGGTTATACGGGGCATTGCAGTTCAGGGGATCACGAGCCCCTTTTCGAAAACTAAGGGCCCTCGCTGCCCCAAGGGCCCTTTCCCGCGTTTACTAGCCGCGCTTCTTGTGCTTCGTGGGGTCAACTAGGCGGTAACGCTCGCCGCGCACTTTTGTGGGAGGCAACCGCTCTCCTTTTGTCGCAGTAACTTCACGCCCTCGGCTTCCTCCGCGAGGACCCGTGACCTCGTACTGGCCGCTGCGCGGGGCTTTTTCGCCCGGCTTGTGGAGCTTCTTAGCCATGCTTCACCCCCTTCTACAGTTGTGGGCTTGCTCCTTTGCCCTACACTCGTTGCAGAGCTCGCCATTGGTGGGCCGGGAATGCCTTTCGTCGTAGTCGGAGGTCGGCCACCGGGAGCAGTTGGTGCAAAAGTGCCAGGTGTCGCTGCCGCGCCTTCTTCTGTACTTAGGCCTCTCTTAACCTCCTCGGGAGCCTTGCGTTCTTAGGCTTCCCGGAGGTAGGCTCCCTTTGTTCTTTTGAGCAAGGTCCTCCGGGGCCTTTAGTCGAGCGGGCCGGGGCAGCGGCCCGCTTTCGCCCTGCGGCCTCGCGAGGCCGCAGCTTTATTTTAACACACACCTACCGATAACTTAAGTAACAAAAATAGCAACCGCACCGTACATAGCGAATATACTGTAGTCATGTGTTACACTATAGTGTGTAACAACCTTTCAGCTTTATGTGGCGATCTACCGAAGGGAGGAGGGGGCATCATGGGTTCGCTGGCAAAAAAGCTGCGTGAAGCGCGCGAGCGCCTTGGCCTCACCCAGGTCGAGGTGGCGCAAGCTATCGGCGTTGTACGAGAGTTGATATCGCTTTGGGAAAGCGGAAAACGTGTGCCAAGCCTTGCCTACATCCGGGACCTTGCCCGCTTATACGGTGTGGAGGAGGAAAGCCTGCTTGGTGAAGGACCGCTGAGGCCTGCGGAAACGGAGGGCTTCCACTTGCGAGGAGCACCCGCGCCCAACCTTGAGCTTCGAAGGTGGCTTGACTTTCTCAACGCGTGGGCGGAGTTTTTGGAGGACCTTGGGGAAAAACCCAAGCCCCTTCGCCGCCCTCCAAGGGCTTTGGACAAAGGGGGAGCGTACACCGATCGTCGGTCGGTGGCTCAGCTTGCCGAGCAGGTACGGGCGTACTACGACCTTGGCCTGGATGCACTTCCCGACCTCTATGCCTTTCTGGACGAGCTTGGGGTTTTGGTTTATCGGGCGCCCCTAGAGCCGCTTGCAAAAAGCAAGATTTCGGGCGCTTTTTACAACCACCCGAAACTGGGCTGGTCGATCCTGGTCAATGTGGACACCACCCCAGGGCGTCAGGCGTTCACCCTGGCCCACGAGTTTGCCCATGCGCTCTACCACTACCGCACCCCCGGAATCGTTAGCCGCAGCGACGAAAAACCTCCGATGGAACGTTTTGCCGACGCCTGGGCAGCTCACTTTTTGGTGCCCGGGAGAGCCATTCGCCAACAACTCAAAAGGTTGAACGGCGAAGCGAGGGTGCGCGATGCTTTCCAGGCCCTGTGGCTGGCTCGATACTTCCGCGTTAGCTACAACACCATACTGATTCGGTTACGGGTTGAGCGGCTCATTACCCCTGCCGATTACGAGGAGTGGCGCTCCTACAGTGTCTCCGACTTGGCTCAGCGGCTTGGTTTGCCTGTGGAAGAGTACAAAGTCCCTGAGGCCAAGGCCCGGGGTTGGGATCTAGAGCGCTACCCCCTCTCGGTTTTGGAAAAGGCCCGCCGCGCGATCGAAGGGGGACTGGCCTCGGTGGCTGAGGTAGCCGCTGTTTTGGATGTGGACCGTACCACCCTGGAAATCGAGCTCCTGTCACCGCCCAAAAAGGAGCCGACCGATGTGCAAGCTCTTGAGGCAAGCGAGCTTGAGGATGTTCTTCCATTCTGAGGGGGTGCAACTTTGGGAGAGGGCATTCTTGATCGACCGGCTATAGCCGATAACAGCGTGCTTGTGAACTTCGTCGATGCGGGTCAGGCGGAGCTTCTGTTTCGGATCGTTGGGGGCCCGGTATACGTGGCCCCCAGCGTTGTAGACCCGAGCGAGATTCCTCCTTTCCGAAGTCGCCCCCGTGCCGAGACGAACAGATTCCTATATGAGCACGAGGGAAGCCCCGGGTTCTCAAAACGTTGGCATAGGCGATTAGCCTTCATTAAGGCCCAAGGCGTCCTCTGGCATCAGGCGCAGCTGGACCCGAGCTTGCTGACCAGGGCCCTTGACTACAAAAGGCGTTTTCGAAAGCTCAAACGCCGCGATGGGGACGTAGAGAGCCTGGTTTTGGCCGAAGCTAACGGTTGGATTTTGCTTTGTGACGATACCGCTCTATGCGAGGCTGCCCGGTCTTTGGGTGTAGTCGTGCACCGAACGTGTGGCCTGTTGCTTATGGCGGTCGAAGCCGGGTTTTTGACGTGCGCGGAGGCTGTTACGCTTTATAACACGATAATGATCGAGCAAAATCATTTTTATAGCCATGTTCGCATTGACCCCGATGGCTGCGGTTGCGGCTAGCTAAACCCATCGTTCGGGTCGGAAGGCTTCTGCCAAAAGGGACTTCTCGAGTTGTTCCAGTACGACACGGCTCTCCTCCTGGGCTTTCTGGATGCGCCGGGCTTCTTCCTCGAAGGCCTCGATCTCTTCCACGATGCGGAGTTGGGTTTCGAGGGGGGGGAGGGGAAGGAGCTGGCCCAAAAAATCTCGAACTCGAAGATTTCTAAGCCCTGAGGTAGTGGCTTGGGCGCTTAGATAAATGGAGCGTGCTACGGGACTGTGAAGGTAATAGAGAAGGTACCAGGGCTCTATCTTTGTTCTGTTTGACCTGAGTCGCAGCATAAAGTTTGAAAATAAATAAGTTCTCCCATCCTGTGGATCTTGAAAAATGGCTGGCCAACCGACTAAGTGTGGACTCCCGCTCGATTTGTTTATAAGAATGTCCCCGGTCTGCAACTTATAATTTTCGATCTGCTTAACATTTACAGTTCTCACAGAAGCATTCTCGGGCTTGATGGAAAGCCCATCGATCTCTGTTGAACGCACAATCGGGAATCCTTGAGCAGGACTTGATGCTTCTGGGCCCCAAACACCAGTTTTGTGTTGAACTACATCCCCCAACCTTACCCACCGCCACCCCTCCTTCTCCGCCCGGCCGAAGACTTCGGCCAGCTTAGCAGGCAGGAGGGCGGCAGCTTCGCGCTCGGTCTCGGCGTGGTGCTCCTTTATGGCCTGCAAATGTGAGAAGGCCTCGTCCAGCCAGGCCACAATGCGGCGTTGGGTTTCGAGGGGAGGTAAAAGCACTTCAAGACTTCGAAGCATGGTTAAGTTGATGTTGTCTTGAGCCATTCCTCGCCCTCTGTTCGCCATTTGAGGGCCAGCGAACTGCAAATGGTGAGCCAGATACTGCGTGTCAAGCGATTCGGAAATATTGAAAATGCCTGCGATTGCCTGATTCGTGGCAGCCTCTATATTGAGGATTGCTACTTTACCAATTGTTGCAAATATCGTGAAGAGTATCGTTCCTACAGGGAACAGCTTGGCGCTAGAAGAGGTTAGACCTTCTTCGGTTATCGTTTCCTCGGTAGAGGAAACGTGGAGAGAGGTGATGTCCGATATTTTAACCCACGGGATATCGCCTCCCCAATAGCTGGGGTTCCCGCGTCTAGGAGTTCCGCCGCTTTTTACCGTTGCTATTTCCCCCAACCTCACCCACCGCCACCCCTCGGGCAGCGGGTCCCCGGGGCGCAAAGGCGTGCGGGCGGTCATTTTGCCTCCCCTTCTGGCTCCACCAGCTCCAGGAGGTCGCCTATGCTGTCCAAAATCGCCTCGTGTTGGGTTTTGAGCCGGCGCAGGAGAATTGCGGGCGGTTCATGCTCCAGCTGTTCTTTGGGGTTGGGGTTGTAGTGGGCGGCCGTGAGGTTGTAGCCCGCCTCGCGGATTTGATCGAGGGTCGCGGTCCAGCTCTTCTCCGTGGTGGCGGCTTCCTGCCAGCCCTCCTTTTGGGGCTTCACCCACTCCCGCCAAAGCCTGAGGGACTCGGGAAGGTCGTTTTCCGGAATGGGCCGCCGGGTCTGCGTGAGGCTGAATCCGTCGGCCTGCACGTCGAAAAACCAAACCACGCCGGTAACTTCCTCACCGGGTTGGGGTTTTTCTACGTAGAGGATATTGGTCTTAACTCCGGCGTAGGGCAAGAAGACCCCGGGCGGCAGGCTGATCACTGCGCGGACACGGTTTCGTTCCAGCAGTTCCTTTCGAATTTTCTCGATCATCCCACCGCGGAAGAGCATTCCCTCGGGTAAGATCACCGCGGCCCGTCCTCCGGGCGCCAGCGAACGCAAAATGTGCTGCAAGAAAAGGGCCTCGGTGGCTGCCGTGGGGTAGGGGAAGTTTTGCTGAACGCTTTTATGCTCCTTGCCTCCGAAGGGGGGATTGGTGAGGATCAGGCTGTGACGCGGCAGGGAGGGGTCCAGGACGTTGATGGTAAGCGTGTTGCCCACGTGCACGTTGGCTTCGGTTAAGCCGTGCAATAGGAGGTTCATGAGGCCAAGCAAGTAAGTAAGGGGCTTTTTCTCCCGGCCCGAAAAGCGACGCTGCAAGACGCGGTAGTCTTCCCCCGAAAGCCCTTCGCCATAACGTTCACGCAACCACTCAAAGGCACCCACCAAAAAACCGCCGGTGCCCATGCCCGGGTCGTAAACGGTGTCTTCGGGTACGGGCTCGGCCATCTCCACCATGAAGCGCACCAGGTGCCTCGGGGTATAGAACTCCCCGGCGAGGCCTGCTGCGTTGCCCATCTCTTTGAGCAGTTCCTCGTAGACCATGGAGAGGGCGTAGACGTCTTCTGCGTTGAAGAAGTCGATGCGGTCGATCACCTGAATAACGTCTTTAAGAGTGTACCCGGAGCGGGTGTGGGGCCGGCCCAAGGCCTGGAAAACGGTGCGGATGCGCTCGCGCTCTGCGTTCCCTTGCAGGCGTTGCAGGTAGGGAAAGAGCTTGGTGTTCACAAAGTCCATGAGCGGTTCTCCGGTGAGGTCGCCCTTGGCCCAGCGGCCCCAGCGGTAGTTCTCTTCCAAAATGGGTGTGTAGGTCCTGCCCGCAAGCTCCGCTTCAATGCGGTGATTTTCCTCAAGAGCGTCAAGGCTTTTCAAGAAAAGAAGCCAGGCGATTTCTTCGATGTACTCGATCACCCCTAACCCATCCCGACGCAGGAGGTCGGTGGCTCGGCCGATCAGGTTTTGAAGTTCCTCGCGTGTCATAAGGTTCCTCCAGTTCTAGGCATAGAGCGCATGCTCGATTTCGGCAACGGCCTTGCGGAACTCCTCGAGGCTTCCGAATCGACGGACGATTCCCGCAGGACCACCAAAGCGGTCGAGGGGCGGGGTGCTGAGGGTTTTGGGGTCTTCCAGCGCCTCCAGCCCCAGGGACCGGTACTTTTCCAAGAGTGCCTCCAAGACCTCGCGGGCCTCGGGGCCGTATTTTTCGAGGAGCGCCTGACGCTTATTCCTGAGCGCTAGAACCCGGTCTTCCCGAAGACGCAGGGGCTGGCCGTAGGCCAGGTGCAAAAGCAGATCGTAGGGATCGGCTTCTTCCGCGCTCACCAAGAGCGCAAGGGCCTCTATAGGAATGCCCCGCTCCCGCAGAACCTGCAAAACCATCTCGCGCTTTTCGCGGTCTCTCCAGAGCACGGCCAGGGCGTCGGGAGGGGGCAGGACTTCGGCGAGCACCTCTTTGGCGTAGTTGATGTAGGCCTTTAGGTCCAGGCGCCGACCATCCGAAGCTAGCTCAAAGTAGGTCTCGTCGGCGATGTAGACGGTGACGCCCTCGAGGACCCGCTTTCGGGTGGGGGCAGGCTCCTTTTCCTCGAATTTTGGGGATACCTCTGAAACCACGGCCCTGGTGTCTCCTGCCCCTTCCTTGACTTCCTTCACGATTTCCGGCTCGCCCAACCAGTCGGGGTCTTTAAACCGCTCGGTAGCGCCGGTGTAGTCGATGATGTTGAACGAGAGCTTGCCAGGGGCTAACCGGGAGCCCCGCCCCAAAATCTGTTTGAAGACCACCTGGCTGCCTACGGGGCGAAGAAAAACGATGTTCCTGGCCTTGGGAACGTCGACACCGGTGGTGAGGATGTCCACGCTGGTGGCTACCACCGGAGTGGGGGATTCGGGGTCCTGGAAGCGACTGAGTAGGCTCCGGGCTTCGGTGTCTTCGGATACGATGGCCGCTGCGTAGTCGGGTAGATCGACCAATTGGGCGGCTTCGTTTTGGATGAGGCGGGCCATCTCCCGGGCATGCTCCTGGTCCACGCAAAAGACCATGGTCCGCTCGGTGAGGGTACCCGTAGCCTGCAGCGTGCGCACCAGGTGCTTGGCGATCTGGCGATTGCGATCCGGAACCCGAATGACCCGTTCAAAGTCCTTGGTGGTGTAAAGTTTGCCTTCGTCTTCCACCCAGAGGCCTTCCTTGTCGATGTTGGTTCGCACCTGGTAGACCCGATAAGCCGCCAGGTACCCATCGGCAATTCCATCGGCCAGGCTGTAACGGTAGACGGGTTCGCCGAAGTAGGCGTAGGTGTCGATGTTGTCATCGCGTTTGGGGGTGGCGGTGAGCCCGAGGTGCACGGCGGAGCCGAAGTGGTCGAGAATGTCCCTCCAGGTGCCGTATCCGGAGCGGTGGGCCTCGTCCACAATGACAAGATCGAAAAAGTTGGGCGGGAGGCGCTTGTAGGTGGGCGGGTCGCCGGCGTAGAGCGACTGATAAATCGAAAAGTAGATTGACCGGCTCTTAAGGTCGTCGCCGGCCTCGAGGATGCGCCGGGCTTCGCCGAAGGGCTCGAAGGCCCCGTAAGCCTGGTCCCGAAGAATGATGCGGTCGGCCAGAAAAAGCACCCGCTTCACTCGCTTGGTGTGGTAGAGCTTCCACGCGACCTGAAAGGCGATAAAGGTTTTCCCCGTGCCGGTGGCCAGTGTAAGCAAGACGCGTTTCTGCCCCTGGAGAATGGTCGCCAGTGCCGCTTGTATGGCTCGTTCCTGGTAGTAGCGGGGTCTCTTTCCCCCCTCGGTGTAGTAGGGGAAGAGCAAGGGATTGGTTTCGGGATCCCGGGTCGCAGGGTGCCCGGCTTCCTCGAGGCGGCGCCACAGCTCTTCTGGGGCAGGGAAGCGGTGGAGTTCGCGATAGGTGTTGGTGTCGAAATCGAACTCGATGACCCCTTTCCCGTTCGTACTGTAGGCAAAGCGCACGCCGAGGCGCCGGGCATACGCCTTGGCTTGCTGAATGCCTGCATCCGGCTCTTCTTCGTCGGATTTGGCTTCCACCACCGCGATGGGTAAACCCTGGTAGCGAAGGAGGTAGTCGGCCTTGCGGGGTTTATCCTGGAAGTCCCCTAGCTCCCTCGCGTGGATACGCCCTTGGCTGATGGTGTACTCTCGTTCGATCAGATCTTCGTTCCAGCCGGAGGCATGGAGGATGGGATCGATCAGTTTGGCGCGCGTGTCGGCTTCATTCATGCATAAGAGCAGTTTATAGCATTAAAGTCGATCGCAAGCGCAATTTTAAACTGCCGAATGTTTTATTACTTCTAGACTATCGATCGTGACGATAAAATATATACGGCTAGTGAATCGCTCGTAAAGTGAAGGCGCGTTTGGGGCTGCGGAGAGCCCTCCGGCGGCGTAGCTCAACCACAGCACGCGCCGGTAGCGTAACGTAGGTTTCATTTGATGACCTCCGGCTGCAAGTGCGCCTCGCACGCACCGTGTCCGAAATTGTTCAAAAAGGGGAGCTAAAGGTTAAAGCCGCCCGCGGTTCGCCGTCCACGCCGGCCAGCCGAGACGCAAGGCGGAGGCGCGGAACCAACGGTCCGAGCCGGCCGGCCGAGTCGGGCCTTGCGGGCGGTCTGCTTACTTGTGGCGCATTCTGGGCATACCAGGGCTACCTTTCGGAGCTAGTTTAGCACCCTCGGCCAGCGTTGCACGCACGGCGGCAGGTGACGGAACCGGACATCCCTGCTAGACTGAGGGGCCATGGACGCACGTGAACTGAAGCAGAAACTCGACGCCCTCCGGGGGTATCTTTGACATCGCCGGCAAGAAGGCGCGGCTGGCGGAACTCGAAGAAGAACTTGGCAAGGAAGACCTCTGGAACGATCCGGCGGCGGCGCAGAAGCTGACCCAGGAAGCGGCGCGGCTGAAGAAAGTGGTGGAGGAGTACGAGCAGCTCTCGGGCGACCTGGAGAGCCTGATCGAGCTGTGGGACGAGGCCTCGCCCGAGGAACGGGAAAGCCTCGAGCCCGAGCTGGAGGAGGCCGCGAAGAAGCTCGAGGACCTTTACCACCAGACCCTGCTCGGCTTCGAACACGCCGAGAAGAACGCCATCCTGACGATCAAGCCCGGCGCCGGCGGCACCGAGGCCATGGACTGGGCCGAGATGCTGCTGCGCATGTACACCCGCTGGGCCGAGCGCCACGGCTTCAAGGTGGAGCTGGTGGACATCACCCCGGGCCCCGAGGCCGGCATCGACTCGGCCGAGCTGATCGTGCGCGGCGAAAACGCCTACGGCCTGCTCTCGGCCGAGCGCGGCGTGCACCGGCTGGTGCGCCCCAGCCCCTTCGACTCCACCGGCCGCCGCCACACCAGCTTCGCCTCGGTGGAGGTGAGCCCCGAGGTGGACGACACCGTGGAGATCGAGATCAAGCCCGAGGACCTGCGCATCGACGTCTTCCGCGCCCAGGGCCACGGCGGCCAGGGGGTAAACACCACCGACAGCGCGGTGCGCATCGTCCACCTGCCCACCGGCATCATCGTCACCAGCCAGGCCACCCGCAGCCAGCACAAGAACAAGGAGCTGGCCATGAAGGTGCTGAAAAGCCGCCTCTTCGAGCGCGAATGGCAGAAACGCCAGGAGGAGATGGCCAAGCTGCGCGGCGAGCAGAAGGCGATCGAGTGGGGCAGCCAGATCCGCAGCTACGTCCTCGACAAGCAGTACGTCAAGGACCACCGCACCGGGCTGATGCGCCACGACCCCGACAAGGTGCTGGACGGCGACCTGGACGACCTGATCTGGGCCGGGCTCGAGTGGCGGGCGGGGCTGCACCGGAGCGAAGCGACCGAAGAGGAAGGCTGACGGGCTGCGCACGCCCTCCGAACCGGGGCGAAGCCAGGCGCTTGGTTCCCGCGCGGGGTGCGTTGCGCAGCCGAGGAAAATCCGAAGCTTGCCACGGCCCCGCCAGCGCCGATTGAACCCGGGCATCCGCAAATCGCGAACCCCGGATCTCGCCCGCTTAACGGACTCGTCCGGGATACGAAAGGTCGCGACGGGTGCGGGCCGGCACGGCTGCAAAGGGCCCAGGGATTCGAACCCGCGGATCCCCGCCCCCGGCCGGCTTACCAGTCCAGCGGCCGGTTGCCCGGTCCGAAGAAACCGCCGGTTGGGCCGTCCGGGCCCAGGGTAGCGAGCCAAACGATGGGTTCGGCCCCCTCCTCGGGAGTGCCGGGTGCTGCCGGGCCGCCCATGCGGGTGCGGATCCAGCCGGGGTGCACGGCGTTGACGCGTACGCCGTGGGGTTTCAGCTCGGCGGCGAGGACCCGGGTGATCATGTTGAGCGCCGCCTTGGAGCTGCGGTAGGCCAGGTAGCGGGGGCCCGCCGAGGCGAGCTGGCCCATGATCGAGGAAACGTTGACCACGTTGCCGCGCACCCGGACGAGCAGGGGCGCGAAGGCCTGGGTAACGCGCAGAGTGCCGTAGACGTTGACCTCGAATGTGGCATGAACGGTTTCCACCTGCACCTCGAGCCCGGCCATGCCCTCATCGAGGAGCACCCCGGCGTTGTTGACCAAAGCGTCTAGGCGGCCGTGGGCGGCTTCGACCGCGCTCCGTGCCGCCATGACGCTACCGGGCCGGGTCACGTCGAGCACGAGAGGCTCTACCGCAAGCCCCTCGGCGCCGAGGCGCCCGGCCGCCTCTCCGATGGCCGCAGAGTCGCGCCCGGCCAGGTAGGCGAGGTAGCCGCGCCCAGCGAGCTGGCGCACCACCTCGAAGCCGATGCCGCGGTTCGAACCCGTGACCAGCGCGACCTTGGTTTCCATAGGAACAGTCTAGCGCTACTGAGGTGCGGCCAGGTCAAGCACCCAGTACACCCCACTGTGGCCCAGACCCGCGTCGCGGTAGGTGGCGCTCATCAACGCCTCGCAGTGGCCCTCGGTGCTAGCAAGCCAATCGGCCAGCACTTCTTCTACCGAGATCTGCCCCCGGGCGATGTCTTCGCCCATAGCCACGTAAAGGTAACCTGCCTGTAACAGGCGCTCGCCCGGAGGCGTTCCGGGGGCGAAATGGATTGCTCCGGGCGGGGTATCGTGGCTCAAAACACGCGCCGCGTCCATGTCTTCTGCGTGCATCTGCGCAGCCCAGTTGATCCGACCGTCATCGTAAAGTGGCCCTGCTGGGGGCATTTCACCAGAGGCGCACTCGTAGCCCCGGCTGCGAACCTCGTTAATGCGTGCCAGTAGCGTCTCCAGCTCTGGGCTTAGCTCGACCGCTTTCTGCGAACACGCCGTCAAAACCACAGTCATCACTAACAGCAACAAAAGAATCCCCATTGGAGATTTGCGCATATCTCTCACAGTTTATCCTGGTTCCCGCAACCGTAGATAAGCTAGGATACCCAAACCAGGCGCACCGCAATCCCATGGAAAACCGCCTGCCGCCCCACGTCGGTAAGCCGCTCGGGGGTCAGGGCGTTGGCGGGCTCGCCGTCGGGTGCGGCACTCGCGAGCCAGGTCCCCTCCATGACCAGCACCCCGGGCTGGACCCGGTCGGTAACCCGCAGTCGCCGCTTCACCTGGCTGGCCTCGCTTTCGAGCCGCACGTAGTCCCCATCGGCCAGACCCTCGCGCGCGGCGTCGCTGGGGTGGATCCAAACCTCTGGCTCGCCCCCCTCGGCCGCGCGCAGGCGCGCGAGCGGGGCGTAGATGGTGCCCAAAAAGTGATGCGCCGGTGGGGTCATAAGCAGGTAGGGAAAGGCGTCCGTGGTCTCGGGGGGCGCCACCCTGGGCGGCGGATCGAAGCGCACCTTGCCGCTCGGGGTGTTCGCGCCCTGGGCGTGGGGGGTGAAGGGGCGGGGCAGGTTCAGCTTCAGCGAACCCGCGGCGCGCAGCTTCTCGAAGCTTACGTTCGCCAGGTGGGGGTGAGCAGCCCCGTCCAGCGCGATCCGCGCTGCCTCCTCGGCGCTCCAGTAGAGCTCGGGAAGGTCGAGCCCCAGCCGCCGCGCCAGATCGGCGAAGACCCAGGTGTTGGGCCGCGCCTCGCCCGCGGGCTCCATGACCGCGTCATTCCAATGCAGCCAGTAGGTGCCGTAGCTGGTGTAGAGGTCGGGGTGCTCCAGAAAGGTGGTCGCCGGC
>Ga0256833_1001644_pt1 | contig 16291 bp, 14 predicted proteins | sample 356284metaG_FD_190535 | JGI IMG/M metagenome (GOLD analysis project Ga0256833, IMG submission 190535) | Hydrothermal vent microbial communities from Mid Atlantic Ridge, Atlantic Ocean - 356-284 | ecosystem: Environmental > Aquatic > Marine > Hydrothermal vents | place: Atlantic Ocean: Mid...
CGAGTCGAGGCCTGCGTGTACTCTCCGTCTATGTAGGTGATTTCACAGGACAATCCATCGAACTTTGGCTCACAGGCATATTCAATTTTTGCATCCATTGGCAGGCCGAGTGCACGCTTAACCCTGTGATCAAATTCCCTCAATTCATCTTCGTTCCTTGCATCCTGTAATGATAGCATTGGTAACCTGTGTTCCACAGTACCAAACTCTTCACGCGGGGGAGCTCCTACTCTTTGTGTTGGCGAATTCGGTGTAATGAACTCGGGAAACTGCTCTTCTAATTCCATGAGTTCACGCATGAGTTCATCATATTCAGCATCTGAAATGACGGGATCGTTCAAAACATAATACCTGTAGTTATGATAATTAATAAGCTCTCTTAACTCCTCAATTCTCTTTTTTGCCTCTTCACGAGAAAGTTTCTTCTTTGTCATTTTCACCCTCCTTGATACAGGTTTTGTAAACTTCCTCTATTTTTCTGGATATTAAATTCCAGTCAAATTTTTTAGCAGTTTTTAATCCTTCATGAATTAAAATATTTTTAAGCGATGGTTTTTTCAAGAGCTCAACAAGTTGATTTCTCAAAGAATTCGGATTGCCCGGTTCAAATAGTAATCCATTCTGACCGTGTGTAATGACATTTCTGTATCCCTCGATGTTGGAGACTATTACAGGTACACCGGAAGCCATCGCCTCGAGGAGAACAATTCCGAAAGTTTCTCCTCCAATGGATGGGGCGACAAAAATGTCTGCTGAGCGATAGTAGAGAGGGAGTTCCTCGGGTGCTACCTCTCCTACAAAGGTTACTTGATTCCCATGAAGACTGGATTTTTTGAGGCCACCACCTACAACTACAGCCTTGGCATCGAGACCATCAACGGCTTTTAGAAATACGTCAAGACCCTTTCGCTTCTCAAGTCTTCCAACGAAGAGTATCACCGGTTTACGAGCCTCTCTCATCCAAGGAATTTGAGGACCTGTCGGGGAGAATCTCTCGAGGTCCACACCGTTTGGGATGACAAATTCCCTCTTAAATCTATACATCGATGCCGTCCTGCGTGCAGTTTCTGATACAAAAATGGTAGCGTGAATTTTTTTTGCCTCATTACCAAAAATTAATTTAAACACCTTATTCCAGTTGAACCCCACGTACTGCGTATGAAATGTAGCGATATTGCAGGATCTTGAATAGTGTAGTACCGCCTGAGGGAGATTAAAAGTCAGTGGTCCGTGCACATGAACCACGTCAAATCTGTTGTTTTTCAAGAAATTTCGGATTTCCAGTGGATTAAAAACTGTTATTGTCAACTCCGTGTAGTTGAAGATCCTCATAGGGGGCAAAATTAAAATTCGCCCAACACGTACAACTCTGTAAGGATAGTTTTTGTCACATGCCTCAGGATATTTTGCAGTTAAAACTATAACCTCGTGGCCCCGGTTCAGAAGGGCCTTAGAGAGATGATGAAGGTGCTCGGCGACACCTCCCTTGAAAGGGTAAAACGAATCTGAGACCATGAGAATTCTCATAGGCTATGACTGTAACTCGACTGTAGTGTGAAATAATCCTTTCCGTTGAATCTTACACACCTTGTAAGTTCAAGCGAAAATGAGCTGGACTTCAACTCAATGCCCAGCCCAAGCTCCTTTATTTCGAGCTCATTTCGGGAATTAACCGGCTTCCTGAATCTCACATTCAGGGTATTTTTGGAAAATATTCTAACACGTCTAAATTCACCAAGATAAGTGTTTGAAAGAAAGTAGAGCTCAAGAATAGACACTCTTTTCACATAGTAGTACTCATTTTCTTCAATATCCCAAATAAAACCGCCCTGATCTTGAAATTTTAATCTCAGTTGCCAGAGGTTACTTTCTCCCTTCTTCAGCCCAAAATCATTCAAAAAATACCTTGTGTAAATTCCTTTGTAGGCATCATAAGGAAAGACTGAAAATTGTGCGAAAAGCTCAAAAATACTAAAAAACTGGAGGTTCCCGCGTGTATAGTACGACTGATCCGTCAGATAAATTTTATAAGTATATTTCGAGCTGGCGGAGTAGTAGGATTTAATGTAAGAAAGATCGTATCTGGACATAGAAAGCTTCAATGAGTTTGTAAAGTAACTACCGAGGTTTAAGCCAGAAAATATCTCAGCATGTAATTTCCTGGAATCTCTTGAAGGAGAAATTCTTTGCTCTGGATAATCGTACCTTTCGATTGATGCATTAATGGATAGTCCTCCGAAGAGTCTACCAGTTTTTTGAATAGCAAAGGAGAGTCTATTGAATTTTTCATTCTCATCGTTGTTGATCAATCTGTAATCAAGTCCCCCTTTGCCGGTTTCTAAATTAATGAGCACGTTGATCATTCTGAGTTGTGTGAATGTTCTAAAACTTAAGGAAGACTCTCTTTCATTGCGGGTTTTTATGGAACTACTTCCGTAATCGTTGAACTTGATACTCCATCGGTAACCAGCCTCGATCTGTGTGTTGAAGAAAAGGTTTCTTCTGAGGAGAATATCAATTCGGTGATTTGTGCTGTTCAGCTTCTCCTCCTGACGTATTTTGTAATTCTCTATGCTTTTTGTTCCATTGTATTTCAGGAAAATATCAGCTTTCCTGTAAGTGAAGCTCCTATTGTAAGTGATTGCCCCTCGCAAATCTTTATAAAGACTACGGCTTTCGTTACCGATGGAAATATCCAGGTTTAAGGGAACAAAGTGGGTAATAAGTCCAACATTCCATCCCGAGTTATCCATTGGCTCCCTTGAAGTTCCAAAATATTCAAGGAAATCCACACCCGCAGTTGGGTTGATTCTCATGAATTTTGTAAAGGGGGCATCGTAATAAACCTTCAGAAAAAGATTCCTTTTACCAAGATAAGAATTTGGTCTTCTTTCGAGTTTCAAGTTGAAACTTGTTGTAAACTGAAATTCGCGCCCGCCACTCATCAGTTTCTGATAACCAAGCTGATACATCATAGAGTTTTTCTCCCTTGATAGAAGCCTGTCATAGCTACTTTCGATACTGGAATTGAAATAGAGACCCTTCGAGATGTTCCATGAAATACGAGAGGAATAATCTTTGTAGTTTCTAACTGAGAGAATATCCGTGTAGATGCTGAAGGACAAGAGAATTGATAGGATAATTGTCATCTCTTGAGCTCTCTGATTTTCTCTGCAAGAAGTTTTGGACTAAAGGGTTTTGTAAAAACTATATCCGCACCTGCGCCGATAAGCTTTGCCTGATCAAATTCCTGCCCGAATGTGGTTACAGCGATGACCTTTGCTCCCCTTGATTTGAATTCATCAATGAGTTTTATCATTTCGTTCCGCTCGATATCCCCTCCAATTACCACAAGATCCCCATTCTTTAGAGCTTTGACAAGCGCATCAGCATCGTCAAAACACTTTATCCCTTTCACAATTTCAAGAAGTATTCTCCTCGTTGTCGGATCCCTAAGATAAGTGCAAATCATCTCGGCCTCAATATAACAAATGTTAAATCATCCTGATACCGACCTTCTGTAAAGTCCAGTACTTCATTCTTTAGCTTCGAAACTATTTCTCTTACATCAGACGATAAATTTTCCACTATAAATCTCTTCACCCTTTCGAGTCCGAATCTTTCACCTGAACTATCCATGGCATCAATAAGTCCATCTGTATAGATAAAAATAGTGTCTCCAGTGTTCAATTGTGTACTCTCAGTGGAAAAATGTACATTTTCGAAGATACCAAGTGGTAATCCTCCGGTTTTTAGAATCCTGATCTCTCCTTGGTTTGAAAAAATTATTGGTGGTGGATGACCAGCAATCGTAACATTTAATTTCCTACCTTGGATTTCGATCAATGTAGATGTGACAAACATTTCAAGCTGTCCTGATTCCTCGTATAGTAAACGGTTGAGCCGCTCAAATATGCTTTCAATTTTTTCGTCCCTCAATGCCCGAAAGAAGCTTCTGAAGGATGACATGTAAAGAGCTGCACCGAGGCCATGACCTGAAACATCGCTTACAAGTGCACGAATGCCCTTCTCTGAGACGACATAATCGTAGTAATCGCCTCCCACATAACTTGCAGGGCCGCAAAATCCTGCGATCTGAATTTTTTCATTTTCGAAATAGGCTGGTGGGAGGAGTGATTTCTGGATATTTGCAGCAAGTTCAAGCTCATGACGTATGAGCTCGTTTTTCCGCATTTCCCGTATTAGTCTGGTGTTTAAAATGAATGCTCCGGCTGCGCGTGCAAGTGCCATCACGAGCTTCAGATCCCCGGCGGTAAAAACACCATCTTCTTTGTCGGCAAGGTTAATAACCCCAAGTGGTTTCTCCTGCCCACTCACATCCCTCGCGAGGATCGGGACGATCAAAAAGGACCTCGATGAATACTTCCCTCTCCGTGGAAGCTTCAAATTCTTCGGCAAACTATCGATATCCTCCACCAGCAAGGGCTTACGCTTTTCAAGTACCCAACCTGCGTAAGGATCACCAAGTTTGACTTCAACACTTTTTATGACCTCATCGGGAAGACCACGTGCATGAACTATATGCATTCTCTCACCGGTTTCATCCAGTAGCATGACCGAGGCACGTTTTGCCTTTACAATGTCAACCGCACGATCCAGAACCACCCGCGAAACTTCATTCTCATCAAGAAGTGAGGCAAGAGTGTCGTTTATAGTATGGAAAATGTGGAGCTCTTCATAAGCATCAATGACGTCACGAATTATCTGGGAAATTTCCTCTTCCTCCTGACGAACAAGCTCCACTACTCTGTCCATTAGCTTTTTGAAATCTGCCCTTACTTTCCCAATATATTGCCCCCAGACTTCGTATTTCTCACCTTCTCCGTTGAGCTCACCGGCGATTACCTGAAGTTTTTTAAGAACTGACTCTGGAACACGCATGTTTCACCAGTATAAAAAGGTTGCCTGATTCTACCTTTCTATGTTCAAAATGGTCAACCAACGACCTTACGATTCTCAATCCAAACCCACTCTCGGATTCCACACTACCCTCCTGCTCCACAAGTTTAACCTCACATTTGGGGCAAAAATCTAAAATCTCGACCCTGATTCCATCACCGCAGGGTTCAACTTTTATCCCCACTTTCATCACAGGATTTTCATGATGAGTGTGAACGATTACATTGGTTACAACTTCATTGACAGCAGTGATAAGCTGAAAAGAGGCCTTTTCCCCGATATCAAAATTATCAAGGATGGATTTCAACCAGTTTCTCACATTTTTTAGATTTTTGAGGCTCGCCTGAATAATATAAATCGCCATTTCCTGGTTAAAGTTTTAACTTTAGAAAATCACTCTAAACTCCACCTTGACAGAAGGGGCAAGTTATGCAGTTAACTATAAAATGCTCCTTGCCGACATTATACCGATTCAGCGCTGTTTAATGCTTCATCCACAGAATCATAGAATTCAAAAACCTTATCAAGACCCGTAATGTTGAAAATTTCTTTGATCTCTTCTCTTGCACCTGCAATTTTCATATATCCACCAAGCATCTTTGCCCTCTTCAAAAGAGATATGAGTGAAACGAGGCCAGAACTATCTATGAATGGCGTCTCCGAGAGATCAACGATGTAGTTTTTATAGCCCCTTTCTACAAAATCAATCATGACAGGCTTGAACTCCCTGGACGAAAAGGCATCAAGGTCTCCAACGAGTTTGAAAATTATTACATCTTCACCTTTTTTGTCCTTCTTTATCTCTGTCTGGACGTTCAATTTTATCACCTCACTCTTTTAAATTTTATGAATATCCCAAAATCCCACTTTGGAAAAGGGGATATAGGGAGATATTCAGAAATATTTAATATCCCCTTCACTTCCGATTCTAAAGAAGGGAGACTTTTGAATTTATCTAATGGTTCCCACTCAATCCCGATCTCCATAGCATCCAATATTTTAACAGATTTTGAGGTCAACTATTAATCAATACTTCCTCATTAATGCCCTCGCAACTACAAGTCTCTGAATCTGGTTGGTCCCCTCGTAAATCTGCGTTATCTTCGCATCCCTCATGTACTTCTCAACCGGATAATCCTTCATATAACCATAGCCACCAAACACCTGCACGGCATCCATAGTTACCTTCATCGCCACATCAGAGGCAAAGGCCTTGGCCATTGCCGCCTCCTTTGAAAAACTCTTTGCACCGGAATCCGCATACCTCGCAACTGAATAAACGAGAGATCTGGCAGCCTCTATCTGTATCGCCATATCCGCAAGCATAAACTGAATGGCCTGAAACGAAATTATCGGTTCCCCGAACTGCACCCTGGTCTTCGCATACTTCACAGCCTCCTCCATCGCCCCCTGTGCAATTCCCACCGCCTGAGCCCCTATGATGGGTCTGGAGCGATCAAGCGTCATCATTGCTATCCTGAAACCCTCACCCTCTCTTCCGAGCAGGTTCTCTCTGGGCACCTTCATATCCTCGAAATAAAGCTCTCTCTGTACCGATGCCCTTATTCCCATCTTATCTTCTGCCTTTCCAAAAATGAGCCCGGGTGTACCCTTCTCGACAATAAATGCCGAAAGACCGCGAACCCCCTTCGTAGGATTTGTCGATGCTATGACGATGTAAACATCCGCCTCACCACCGTTGGTGATAAACTTCTTTGATCCGTTTATTATGTAGTGGTCGCCTTCAAGTTTAGCAGTGGTTTTAACATTACCTGCATCCGAGCCTGCCTCAGGTTCTGTAAGGGCAAATGCGCCGTAGAGTTTTCCCTCGGCCATCAGTGGCAGATACTTCTTTTTCTGCTCTTCGTTTCCTTTGAGAATTATTGGAATCGCACCAAGTCCAACCACGGCATAAGAGACGGCAACTCCTGCATCTACTCGTGCAACTTCCTCAACGGCAAGGCACATGTTGAGAATGGAAAGACCTATTCCACCGTATTCCTCCGGCACAAACAGCCGGAAAAGGTCAAGCTTCGCCATTTCCTCTAATATCTCGCGTGGGAAAAGACTCTTCTCGTCAAGCTCACGGCGTACGGGTTTTATCTTATCCTCTGCAAACCTCCTTATGGTTTCCTTCAACTTCCTTTGTTCTTCTATCAAAAAATAATCCATTCGGACCTCCTCATGGGTAAATCTTTTCAAGTAATCTCGGGAATGGGATTGTCTCCCTTACATGTCTTACACCACTGATCCATGCAATTGTTCTTTCAATACCAAGTCCAAAACCTGCATGGGGGACGCTTCCATACCTTCTGAGATCAAGGTACCACTCATAGGGCTCCCGTGGGAGATTGTGCTCCTCAAGCCTTTTAAGAAGGGTTTCGTAATCGTCCTCGCGCTGGCCACCACCTATAATCTCGCCGTACCCTTCCGGGGCGAGCATATCGACACAGAGGGCAAGATCAGGATTTTTGGGATCTCTTTTCATGTAAAATGCCTTAATTTTGGCAGGATAGCGATGTACCATCACAGGTTTGTCGAAGGATTTTGAAATCACAGTTTCCTCGTCACCACCAAAGTCGTCCCCCCACTCAAACTCCATCCCATTTTTATGAAGAATTTCAACCGCCTCATCGTATGTAATTCTCGGAAATGGTGGTTTTATGTTCTCGAGTTTGGAAACATCCCGCTCAAGGATCTTTAGCTCTTCCTGCCTTTCTTCGAGGACTCTCTGAACGATATAGGAAACAAAATCTTCTGCCAGTTTCATGATGTCATCAAGCTCGTAGTATGCGACTTCGGGTTCAACCATCCAGAATTCCATGAGGTGCCTTCTGGTTTTGGACTTCTCCGCCCTGAATGTGGGGCCAAAGCAGTAAACCTTGCCGTGGGCCATGCAGGCCGCCTCCATATAGAGCTGGCCGGACTGGGTGAGGTATGCCTTTTCGCCGAAATAGTCTGTTTCGAACAGCGTTGTTGTACCCTCAACTGCCGCAGGTGTAAGAATTGGGGCGTCAATACGGATGAATCCATTCTGATCGTAGAAGTCGTGAATGGCCTTCTCCACAGTGTGCCTGATGCGCATCAGTGCCCATTGCTTGCGAGAGCGTAACCAGAGATGCCTTCTGGGCAGGAGTACTCCGACATCAGGGATGTTATCCTCACGGACCTTGGGAATGGGATAATCTTCCGTTATCTTATAAACCTTAATATCTTTTACAGTTAGTTCTACTCCACCCGGAGCACGCTTTTCTTCTCTCACAGTTCCAATAACCGCAAGTGAGGATTCATAGTAAAGGTCGTCGTACAGGTTGAAGACATCTTCTGGCAACTCACTTTTTATCATCACCGCCTGGAGGTAACCGCTTCCGTCACGAATAATCAAAAATCTGATCTTCCCTGAGGACCTTTTGTTGTAAAGCCATCCTCTAATTTCAACTTCTTCTCCGATGTAATTTTTCAGATCCGAAATATACACGACTTTCATGCTGGTAATTTTAATTATTAACCCCTGTCATTGCAAACTTTCCCCGAGGTTGTCAAACGGGCAACTGAAGGTGGGCGGTGTCTGAATTTCTGCATAAATCATGCTTCAATTTTCACTCTCTTTCACAAAATTTTTTGGGTAAATCGTTCGGGTCTAACAGATTGGAACCTCCGTAGCCAGACTTTAACAGTAATCTTTGCTTGCATACCAACAAACTTTAAGGTGATTTTTCTTTTCCGGCATCGAGTAATTACTTAACTCAAATTTTCGCCAGGTATTACATTTTTAGTGTAGAGAACTTAGAGACAATGAACAATGATTCTGCTTTTCGACGGCAAAAATTAAAAGGGTTTTTATATTTCCATATCCCCTAAAATCCAGCAATTTTTGTTCTGGGGTTGATAAATCTGAGACAAAGGGATATATTATGTGAGTGAATGTTCACTCACATAACTTCTTATGAGGTAAGACAATGGAAAGATTTACTAAAAGACAAAAAGAAATCATAGATACAGCAATTGAGCTCATTGCTGAGCAGGGAATTCAGGTCTTAACCATCAAAAACCTCTCCCAGAGAATAGGGATCGCCGAATCCGCAATATACAGGCACTTTAGCAGCAAGACAGACATACTCTTCGGAATCCTCTCTATTTTCATCAAAAGCAAAGAAGAAATGGCAAAGACCCTCGAGCGGTCTGATCTTCGACCTATCGAGAAATTAAAACAGATGCTACTTGGCCGATTTGAGTACTTTTCACAAAACAGAGCTATCGCAACTGTCATATTCTCTGAAGAACTCTTTAGAAACGACCAGAAAATGTCTGAACTAATCTACGAGACGATGACATCCGTACAGAATACCATTATTAGAGTAATCGAAGAGGGACAGAAGGCAGGAGAAATAAGGCACGATATATCTGCCAGACACCTTGGCTACATGATCACAGGTGCCATCAGACTCATTGTTATGCACTGGAGATACAGTAATTTCAAAACTGATCTCATTGAAGAAGGGGAAAAATTCTGGGAATCAGTAAAAACTTTGATAACAAAAGAGGAGTGTTGATCGTGGAAAAGTTGCTCGTAAAACCACTAAAAAGACCGTGGCTGGTAGTGGGAGTTGTACTTGTTATAACAGTGTTTTTCTTTTACAAAATGAAAACGAACTCCAGGATGGAGACCAATCTTGACAAGTACATGCCACAGAACCACCCGGCATTTGTTTACAGTAATAAAGCCGAAAAATGGTTTGACATTAAAGATGGAATAATCATCGCTATTGAGAACGATAACGGGGTTTTCAATCCGACCACGCTCGCGAAAGTGAAGAAATTGACGAAAGAGCTTCAGAGAATGAAAGAGATTAACAAGAACGATGTGACCTCTCTATACACCGCTGACAATATCGTCGGTACAGAAGATGGACTTGATGTCAGGAGATTCTACAAGCGTGTTCCCAGAGATTCTGCCGCCCTTAGAGCGTTAAGACAGAAGGTCATAACGAATGATATGGTATTTGGTAAACTTGTATCAAAAGATGAAAAGGTAGCGATTGTTATAGCAAGGATCAACAGTGATGTATTCACGCAGAAATTTTACCACCGACTTCTGAAACTTGCCCATAAGTACGAAGGGCCTGAGAAAATTTATGTAGCCGGAAGGCCGATTGTCGAAGGTACCCTCGCCTACCTTGGACCAAGAGATATGAAGAGGATGGTTCCCATTGTGATTGTTGTAATTGTGGTGGTTCTTTTCCTGTTACTGAGAAGCTGGAAGAGTACTTTGTTGACCATGATTGTGGTACTTTTGAGTAGTATCTGGACTTTCGGCCTCATGGCAACTCTTAATATCCCGATTTACTCGGTGAGTACGATGATCCCTGTGATGTTAATCGCCATAGGAATAGCCTATGGTGTACACCTATACAGCCATCTCTTTCACTACATGGAGGAGCATCCCGGTGTATCCAAATTAGAGGCGACGAAAAACATGCTTCAGGAAATGTGGAAACCCGTTATGATGGCTGCTGTGACAACAATGGTCGGATTCATATCGCTTCTCACTTCAGAGGTATATCCGGTTAAGTATTTCGGGATCTTCTCTGCATTTGGAGTCGGTGTCGCCTTTGTGCTTTCAGTACTTTTAATTCCTGCTGGAAATATGATACTCGGCCTCCCGAGAAGTAAAAAGAAGATTCAGGAAGAAGATGCCGAAACTGCTGTAAAAAAGAACCGATTTGCCTACAGATTCGCTGATTACCTCATAGCTCACAAAAAGCTTGTATACGCAATTACACTTATCATTGTCGGGCTTTCTGCTTATGGCACTTCAAAAGTGTGGATTAATTCGAGTTTCCTTGATAAGTTTGAGAAAAACAGTCAGATCCGCAGGACAGATAGATTTATTAATGAACACTTCGGTGGCACAAGTACCCTGAATGTCATCCTTGAGGGTAAGGAGCCTGATACATTCAAGAAACCAGCAGTCTTGAAAACCGTGGCTCAAATGCAGTCTGAGGTTGTTAACACCCTGCCTGTCGTTGGAGATGCATTCTCTCTGGTTGACTTCCTGAAAAGAATGAACAAAGTGATGCATGCCGATAGCGAAAAATACAACACCATTCCGGATAACCAGAACTTAATAGCACAGTACCTGCTTCTTTACGAGATGTCAGGTGACCCTTCAAAACTCTGGCAGGTGGTTACTGAAGACTACAGGAAGCTTAATGTCACTTTCCAGCTCAAAAGTGATAACTCAAAGGCACTGAAGAGTGCAATAGCGATCATTGAAAAATACAGACCAAAGTTTGAGAAAATGGGTATAACACTTAACTACGCTGGCTCTGGCTACAAAGCCCTTGTTTTCACGGATCTTATTCTAAAGGGTCAGATCTCGAGTCTCCTGTTATCACTTGTAATAGTCATTGTTCTGCTCTCGATTATGTTCAAGAGTCTGAAGATCGGTCTTATTGGCTCCATCCCTATTACGATAACCACAATAATTTCATTCGGGATAATGGGACTTCTCGGAATTCCTCTAAGCTCAACTACTGCTCTTATTTCAAGTATTGCTATAGGAATCGGTATAGACTACGCCGTCCACTTCATAGACCGATACAGAGTTAATGCAAAAATTATTGGTGACAAATTCCTTGCGGCCCGTCAAACTGTAATGGACGAGATTAAAAGTATCAGGAATCCCCGAACGGAAGAGAAAATTGAAGAAGCAAAGGTTATTACATCTCATCTTACCATGCATCATTCAGGAAAGGCTATTCTCTACAACGCTATTGTTGTTATCGCAGGATTCATGGTGCTGCTTTTCTCGGTCTTCCCACCTAACCGCGCGCTGGGATTACTCGTTTCTCTAAACATGTTCACAAGTTTCGTTGGAACACTCACGATAATGTTCATAATCCTCTATGTTTCAAATGTTTATTTTGAGAAGAAAAAATTTGGTTAACCCATTTCTATCCACTGGGGGGATGAGTTCACCTTATCCTCCCGGTTTAATAAATATTGAAAAAACAGACATTTAGGAGGTGTACGATGAAGTACAAAAAATTGCTAACAGCTCTGCTTGCACTTGGAGTTGCCTCCAGTGCTTTCGCTCAGCAGAAACTTACGGGCCTTCAGGTTATGGAGAAAGTTTACAACAGGCCCACAGGAAACGATATGGAAGCCACACTCGTGATGACTCTGATAAATGCTAATGGTGACAAGCGTGTTCGCGTAATAAAACAGTACATCCGTGATTTTGGTAAAGTCGAGAAAAAGATTATGTTTTTCGTGAGCCCACCGGATGTAAGAAACACATCTTTCATGAACTGGAGCTACGATGACCCCAATAAAGAAGATGATCAGTGGATTTACCTTCCAGCTTTGAAGAAAATCAAGAGGATTTCCAGTGACAGCAAGGGAGATTACTTCATGGGATCCGACTTTACCTATGATGACCTCGGTGACCGTAAGCCCACCCAGGATAAACACAGAATCCTGAGGGAAGAGAAGTATAAAGGTGAAGACTGCTATGTGATTGAGAGTATTCCAAAGGATCCGGATTACATGTATTCAAAGACGATCACCTGGGTTGCAAAAGGGAAGTGGATAGGTCTTAAAAGAGAATTTTACGATGAAGATGGAGAGTATCTTAAAACCCTGACTGTGGATAAGTATGAGAACATCAAAGGCTACTGGATTATTACAAAAGTTACAATGGATAATGTTCAGAAGCACCACAAAACCATTATGGAACTCAAAGATGTGAAAATTAATGTGGGAATACCAGCGAGAATGTTTACAGAGAGAATGATGAAAAGAGGTCTCCATTGAGAAAGGTTAACAATACTCCCTATTCTCCCCCGAAATCGGGGGAGAATAGTATTTGCCTTGTTGATATATTGTTATCTAAACATCATGAAGGCTGGACATTGTCCAGATTAAAAAATCTCCCTTTCGAGAGAAGGGAAATCAAGGGGTATGATAAACATTTTGCTCCCTCCCCTTTTTCAGAGGTGAATTCTGGACATTTTATTGGAAATCAAGCGTTTAACTATAACTTTAACCAACAGGAGGTTTGAAAAATGTTGAGAAGAATAGTTTTTATGAGCTTTATTCTTGTATCCGGTGTTTTTGCCGAAGGTGTGTCTTTCACCGGTTTTGCAAGGAATTACATCGGTGTTCTTTTGCGCGGAAACAACGACTACGCAATAATTCAGAATACATTTAATCTGAATATCCAGCAGAGCAAAGATAAGATTGCATTTAAAGTCAATCCGTATGTTTATCAGTATCCCAACGAGAAACCACAGCTTGGCATTAGAGAAGCTTATCTCGATATGTATTTCCCATCCGTGGATTTAAGAATAGGGAAGCAGCAGATTATCTGGGGTAAGGCAGACGGTGTGTTTATAACTGATGTTGTTTCTCCAAAGGACCTGACTGAATTCATTCTGCCAGATTTTGATGAGATTAGAATTGGAATTACAAGCATTAAGGCAGATTACTATATAGGCAATAATACCTTTGAGGTGGTATGGATTCCAACTTTTACACCCGATAGATTTCCGCCACCGGGTAGTATCTGGAGACCAGCTATGCCCGCCTTTCCTGCCCCTGTAAGGTTCGATTCGTCCCGCGTGAAGGTTGAAGACAAGCTTGAGAACAGTGAATTCTTCGGGAAATTTTCAGCACTTACCGGTGTCATCGACTTCGAAATTATGGGTGGATACGCCTGGGACTATGATCCTACAATGCATGTAATCAAACATGTTACGCCAATAGATTCTATGCATGTGAGGCTCGATAGTCTCACAATTTACCCTGAGTACCACAGATTGACGATTGGCGGCGGTAGCTTCAGCACTACGATTGGCCCATTTGTTCTGAGAGGTGAAGGTGCCTACTACAAAGGGAAATATTTCAATACAAAGGATCCAAAAGCAGCTGAATCTGTGGTAAAGAAGGACTATTTACACTATCTAATTGGTCTCGATTACACGCTGTGGAACTGGCATCTTAGTGGACAGTTTATCCAGCAGGTGATACTTGACTACGATGATTTTATAAAAAACGACCAGTATTCCAACATGGCAACATTCCTTGCTTCAAAGGACTTCTGGAATGAGACCCTCCACCTTTCCTTCTTCATGTACTACGATTTCAATAATGATGGCTCTCTCCTCAGACCGAAAATCAGTTATGATTTTGCAGACGGTTTTGAGATATTACTTGGGGCGAACATATTCACAGGTACTGAAGGGATATTCGGAAAGTTTAATGATAACGACATGATATACTATCAGGTGAAATACAGTTTTTAATTGATTGGGTAAAATCCGGGACCTGGGCAATTCGGTCAACTTTAAGTATATACGATATCATAACCAGAAAAAGTTGTAACTATGGCTGTTAGAAAAATATAAGCAACGTGAAAATCCCCCTAAATTTCCCTTTTGTTAAAGAGGAACTTTCCTGAAAATTCCCTCTTCGTAAGTAGGGAGACAGAGGGGGAATGTCACAATATGCCTGACCATATACAATTTATTTTAACAATTTTAGAAATTTAGAACAGTCTAACTTTTAAAATTGAAAGATGACAATCCATGCCAGATAATATGTGAAATTTTAGAAGGAGGGTAATGGTATGAATAAACTTGCTTATCTGTCCCTTGTATTTTCTGCAATTTCTCTTGTTATTGCGATATCACTTTATATAAAGGTCAAAAACTTAAAGAAAATTGCTAATTTTGAAACAATCAATGCCCAGAGGATTAATATTGTCGAACCCGACGGACGAAAGAGACTTTTGATTTTCGGCAGTGCACACATGCCAGGACCGGTGATAGAAGGCCATGAATATTCATCTAAATTGCGGGGCGGTGGAGGCGGGAATGCTGCAGGAATGATATTCCTGAACGATGATGAAAATGAAATGGGTGGAGTTTTATGGGCTGGTAAAAAGATAGGTGATAATTACCTTCAAGAATTTTATTTCTCCATTGATCCTTATTTGCAGAACGAGCTTGTTAGCTTCTACGTGAGCGACCAGAACGGTAAAAGAGAGGTTAGATTTACCCTATTTGACAGACCTTTTGACCCCGATGGATTCAAAAATTTAATCAACAGTTACGATCAGTATATAAAAGTTAAAGAAAAAGAACCAGAAAAGGCGAAAGAGATAATGCAACATGTCAACAACTATATCAAGAAATTTGTAGCTAATGGTACGTGGGAACCCCAGAGATTTGTCTTGGTTAAACGCCAGGACGGGTATGCAGGAATAAAGTTGTACGACAAGGGAGGAAGATTGAAAGTCGAGGTCTGTGTAGACTCATCAGGCACACCATCGGTGGAGTTTTACAACGAGAGAGGGAAGGTTGTAAAAGAAATTCGAGGATGAATCTCGGATAAATTTTAACTATTTAGTGGTATTCATCCCCCTTAATCCCTTTTCTCACGAAGGGGGATTTTTGAATATGTTGTAATAATCCTGACACATGTCCACAACCTTCATAGTTTATATCAAATTTTGCCGTTAACTATAGTTTACCTTAATGATTCTATTCACCCTTTATCCCACTCAATTTAAGCAGGGATTCGGGGTCGGGGTCGCGGCCAAAGAAATCTTTAAAGAGTTCTCTCGCTGGCACACTACCACCCTTTGTAAAAACCTTTTCGTAAAAACGATCCGCAATCTCCCTGTTGAAAATTCCATTTTCTACAAAGAATAAAAATGCATCAGCAGATAGTACTTCCGCCCATTTATAACTGTAGTAGCCTGCTGCATAACCACCTGCAAAGATATGATTGAAACTCCAGTAAAATCTGTCGTATTTGGGTGGTTTAATAACCGCTATCTCATCCCTTACTTCCCATAAAATCCTGTTCACATCCTCAGAAGTGTATTTATCGAGATGTATCCTCATGTCAAACAGACCGAATTCAAGCTGTCTCAGCATCATGAGTCCAGCGAGGAAATTCTTTACTGCCTTCAGTTTATCCATGAGTTCTTCTGGCATCAGCTCACCAGTCCTATAATGCCTTGCAAATAGTTTGAGAACTTCCTTTTCATAGGCGAAATTCTCAAGGAACTGTGAAGGAAACTCCACAGCATCCCATTCCACCCCCGAATTTCCACTGACAAAAGGCTCATTTACTTTGCTCAACAGGTGATACAGGGCGTGACCCATTTCGTGGAACAGAGTTCTGACATCCATTGGCCTGAGCAAAGATGGGGTCTCATCTGATGACGGTGGAAAGTTTGCCACAACAAAGGCTACAGGTGGTACAACCTCTCCTTTTTCATTTAGGTGGTGGGTAATCCATTCGTTCATCCAGGCACCACTTCTCTTGCCTTCCCTCGCCTCAAGATCGTAGTAAATTC
>Ga0256833_1001645_pt1 | contig 16289 bp, 5 predicted proteins | sample 356284metaG_FD_190535 | JGI IMG/M metagenome (GOLD analysis project Ga0256833, IMG submission 190535) | Hydrothermal vent microbial communities from Mid Atlantic Ridge, Atlantic Ocean - 356-284 | ecosystem: Environmental > Aquatic > Marine > Hydrothermal vents | place: Atlantic Ocean: Mid...
TAGAAGGTGTTGGAGTAAGCCCTTACGGCCAAGGAAAATATGACATTGCCCTAAAGGATGGCATCATCCACCTTATATGGCGCCAGGGAGACGGAGATTACAACTTTTCAAGCTTTACCCTTGATGGAACCTTGGTGCATGAGCCAACAAGCATATTCCACAGTTACAATACAGAGGCAAGGCCCCTTATAACGTTTCTTGATTCACACCCCTTCATGATGATAAGCCACTACGGCAACGGTAGCGGAAGAGAGCTCAAGGGATCTTTTATCGGATACGACTTTCCAGCCCATCAGCCAGATCTTGTCCTTTCAAAGATTCACGTGGATCAAAGCCCGGCCCCCTATGCCGTTTTGGGCTCAGATACCACAATAAAGGTCACGGTTTTTAACAGGGGAGAGACAACAAGCCCTTCCTGCCAGTTGAAGGCAACATATCTTGGCAATGACTATGCTGCCACTGTGCCTGCACTTTCACCAGGAGAAGGGCGGCTTGTGTCCTTCCAGGTTTCACAGCCGCAGTTTCTCACCTCCGCCCCTGATCTTTCCCTGAATCTTGATGCAGAAGACTGGAAACCAAACAACAGTGTGAACACAAGGGTGTTCTTTGGCCCCATGACCCCAATTTATCCGGCAGGAAGCAGCCTTTACCAGTGGACTATTCTGGACGCATCAGACAACCATGCCATCTCACATGCACGAATCACTTACGATCTTTCTAATATCAGTACTGTCTCAGGCTCCTCAGGCACGGTCACGCTTGTTGCAAAAAGCGACTATGACGGCAGGTTCTCAACCGTGCTTCCAGATGGAACCTACCGCTTTACCATCACAAAAACAGGATATCCAAAGACCATCATCAGCTTTTCAGCACCGGTGTCTGATACCACCATCTTTCTTGAACCGCCCGGGGACCTGTCTCTATCCTTTTCCGGCTCAGACGGCCAGGGGCTTCATCCAGCCCCTCAAAAGGTCCACGTGGCCCTTGAACATAACCAGGATCAAGGCCTACCTGACTGGCAGGAGTACAAGTATGACGCATGGGGAACAGAGTCAGGCGTAACGATCCATTCGCTAATGCCTGGAAACTACACCGGTCACGTCTTTGCCTTTGGATACGAGACTAAGGAGTTCCAGGTCACTGTCACAGGAGGCCAGCATAACCAGAAAGCCCTTACCCTTAACCCCTTGCCAAGGGGCACTGTTACAGGAAGGATCCTATCATCTGGAAGTCCTGTCTCCGGGGCAAGCATTCGCATAAAGGGGCTTTCCATTGAAACAACCAGTGGAAGCGATGGGACCTTTGAGATAGACGATCTGCCCAAGGACAGCGAGAAGGACTATGTGCTCAGGATAAGAAAACAGGATTTTCAGGCAAAGGACCTGGTCTTCCACGTGGTCTCAGACACCAACGACCTGGGAGACATAGAACTAAAACATATTTACAGCAAGAAGTACCAGGTAAGCCAGTGCCGTTATGCAGCACTTGCCCAGGATGTGGAATGGGCAATAGGAGACTCCTATGAGATAAAGACCCTTTATGGAGTCTGGCAGCTTGGCGGTGCCCTTCACTACAAACAGCTACAAGGCAGCTCGGACTTAGACATAGACCAGCTTGATCTCGACTACGTCCCCTTTTACTGGAACTACACCCAGCTTGACGGCCACATAGTGGACAGCCTTTTCAGCTGGGCCCTTGGGGCAGCCGGCGAGGTGTCTCAGGTTGCAAACTATATCAGTGACGCTTGGGATGCCTGGGACTGGGGAGAAAGCGGCCAGAACGCAATGATTACCTATGACAACCTTTCTGATCCACTTGGAACCGTTCAGGGAGGAGTCGTTGACTGCGGAGACCCGGACGCCCTTGATCTTGATCAGCCAGACAGCTCCACCCCAAAGGCAGACATAACTGTGATAAGGATAGATGACGTCCGTATTTACGAGGAAAACGGAGGCCTTCCAGTTGAACTCTTCTCAAGCTTTTCCGAGGGAAGGTTTCAATACTATTCGGATGACTTTGATGGTGGCCACATCAACATTCCTGTACACCTTAGCCAGGCGGTACATGGACCAGACAAGCTCCTTGTCCGTGTTTACATGAGGGTCATGAATGGCCTGTACGACTCTGGCCCACTTGCCCTGGTTGACACTGACAGGATATACCTGGAGTTCAGGGTGAAAGATGGGAAACTTGTTTTCAATGGCCTGATGCCCAATCCGGATGATTATCCAGACTTTGGAGATTAAGGGAGGCAAATAGATCATGAAAGCACATCCAAAATTCCTATATCTGTTTTGGGTTGTTTTTGTCATAGCGTTGTCATGGCCTATAAATACTGCCTTTTCATACCGGTTCGATTGCGACAGTGGATGCAAAAGCATTTGTGCAAGCGGCGACTACTTATGCCTTTTCCAGTGCAACACCTGCTGTCCACTAAGTGAAGTAAATAGACAGCAGGACTGCGAAGAATGCCAGGGGTACTGGTACTCTGGCGCCTGCCATCTGACTCCGCAGGGAAGTTATACCATAGGAGATGTAAACGGGGACGGCACGCCGAACATAGTTGACGCCCTTTTCATTGCGCGCCACGCAGTAGGACTTTCCGTCAACAACTTTAACGAGGATGCGGCAGACGTAAACTGCGATGGGCACGTGAACATCGTGGATGCACTCTTTGTTGCTAGAAAGGCGGTAGGGCTTACGGTGAACGGCTGGTGCGGGGAGTAACACTTATTGATGATTGCTTGATAGGACTTGTAAGAAAAGGAGGGAAGGCACGGGGCTTCCTAATAAGAAAATGAGGAAGCCCCTATCACCTTATCGAATAGCAAAAAATAGATATGGAGGATAAGATTATGAAAACAGCGTCTTTTTCCATCTCAACCCTTTTTACAGTATGGTTTATCCTGTTTTTGACCTGTGCTTTTTCCTTTGCAGGAGATGCGAACATACGGATAGCACCTCCTGATCATGCTGTTTCTGCCGGAGAAAGCTTCAGGTTAAATGTTATTATTGATACCCTTGAGCCCGTCCATGCCTATCAGTTTGAGATACGCTCCCTTGATCCTTCGGTTCTTGAGATAGAAGGAGTGGAGGCAGGTCCAGATGGTTTTGTAACCGCCTCTTTACTTGACGAGGCATCCGGGATGTTAAAGGTAAACGGATTCGTGGCAGAAGACGGTGTTTCAGGCGCGGATCTCCGGTTTTTGACCCTCAGGCTCGTGGCCAAGGCCCATGGAGAGGCAGCGTTGGATATAAGGCCTGTGATATTTGCTGGAGCCACAGGAGACAAGATCAAGACCACTGCCGCTGGGATCAATGTAGATATAGAGAGAGCAGTTAATACTCAGTGATTATGAAGAGGTACTTATCGCCAAATACAAAGAGGTATGACATGAAAAGACATGTATTAGGCTTTTTATCATTGGTAATCTTTTTTATTAGTCTAGTAAATTATGCAGCAGGTTCTGGCACTGTTAAGTGGCAATATCCACTGGATACGCGAGTTAGATCCTCTCCATTAGTAGGCCAATATGGAACTGTATATATTTTTGTGGGTAATTATCTTTATGCAATTAATCCAGACGGTAGCCTTGCGTGGAAGCTTACGGTACAATCTGGCGGATCATCTGCTAGTACCCCTGCCATGGCGCCAGACGAGACATTATATTTGCCTGTTGATTTATGTGACTCGCAAGATTCTAACTGTTATTTTGCACTTAGTGCAATAAAAAAAGGGCAGGTACAGTGGACATTCAAAATGGAACAAAGCACTTGGGTGTCACCATCCGTCGCCTCAGATGGTACAATTTATACTGGAACGGCTGGAGGGTACTTATACGCTCTTAATCCTGATGGTACACTAAAGTGGAAGTCGGCTGTCATACATAATTATGGGGATTCATTTTTTTCTACCGCACCGTCTATAGGAGCAGACGGTACTATCTATATAGGAACCGAAGACGGTTATATATATGCAATAAATCCGGACGGAACTCTGAAATGGAGATTCTACACAAGTGTTTTTGGTTATATTGATGGTTCATCTCCAGCAATAGGCCCTGATGGAACCGTATATATTGGGGCTCATGATTCCTATCTCTACGCAATCAATCCTGATGGTTCCCTTAAATGGAAATTTAGAAGTTCGTTGTTGGGCGATTTCGAATCATCTCCGGCAATAGGAAGCGATGGGACAATCTATATTGGCTCGCGGGATAATTTCCTTTATGCAATAAATCCTGACGGATCTCTTCAGTGGAAGTTTGAAACGAGCGATGAAATCGAATCGTCTCCGGCTATTGGGGCTGATGGAACTATATATTTTGGTTCTGATGATCATTATTTTTACGCCTTAAACGTGGATGGTAGTCTTAAATGGAAATTTTTTGCTGACGCACGTATTGTATCATCTCCGGCGATTGAGAGCGATGGAACAATCATTTTCGGCACCTATACCGAAGATGTTCAAGCAACGAACTATATTTTTGCATTAAATAGCGATTCCGGAGGACTCGCTCAGACTCCATGGCCAATGTTTCGTCACGATGTAATGCGTACGGGACAGGCCACCTACCAAACAAGTTGGAGAACTTTATTCATTAATCCTCATCCTCAGCATGGTAACCTTACAAGTGAACCTGCAGGAATTAATTGTGGTTTAAAAAATGAGGATTGTAATGCTACTTATCAAGAGAATAATAACGTTACCATTATTGCAAGCCCGGACGATGGATACATATTTAAACGCTGGGGTGGAGACTGCATCGGATGCGGAACCGACCCAACATGTATGCTAATCATGAAAAATGATATTACATGTATGGCCGTGTTCCAAGGAATGACTGTAAAAGTGGGTGATGTATCAGGAGATGGGAAGATCGACATAGTAGACGCCCTTTTCATTGCACGCCACGCAGTAGGCCTTACTGTCAACAACTTTAACAAGGATGCAGCAGACGTAAACTGCGATGGGCACGTGAACATCGTGGATGCACTCTTTGTTGCTAGAAAGGCCGTTGGGCTTACGGTGAACGGCTGGTGCGGGGAGTAGATATTATTTTAAGCCAGTTACTTTGTCAGTCCAATTAGTGAACAATATAATGCAATGATTTTACTGAGTTTTTTCAGTATCCAAGTGAAAGTAAGGAATATCCTAGTTATCTAGATTTTGGAAGGGATGGATGAATATTTTGCGCAATTTCTATTTTTTTGTTTTTGAAATCATAATTGTATCAATTGTAGCAGGCCCCTTCTTAGCACATGCTGACTTAAATCAAGGTTTGATGGCATATTGGTCATTCGATAACTGTGATGCAACAGATGATAGTGGGAATGGCAACTCGGGAACGATTATGGGTACCCCACAATGTGTCGATGGTGTGCAAGGCCATGCACTCAAGTTCACAGGAAGAAATCATACCGGAGCAGATGGTGACCATATTTTATTGCCCAATCTTGATTTTTCAAATTCAGACGAGTTAACAATTTGTTTATGGGCTAATGAAGAGGGGTTTAGTTCTCCCCATGGAGAAGCATATATATTCTTTGGTGGAATAGGTGATGAACCTTCCATTGGAATTGACAGAACGACACCTGGGGACTCGTCTGGATATTTTATAAGATTCTATTCTCATGCTGACCATTACAATCCAGCTCTATATTATCCCTTTCCGTTAAAGAATCGAAATAAATTTGTATTTTATTGTTTGGTTAACAAGAACAATACATTGTACGCCTATCAAAATGCTACTCTTCTCGGCTCGAAAAAGCAGGCCATAGCTAATCCCCAGCAACATGCAGCTATTGCAAGACATTGGTGGGGGAGCACAGGTACATCTACACGTTTAAACGGCACCATTGATGAGGTTAGAGTCTATAATCGCGCCCTTACACTTTCGGAAATAAACCAGCTCTATGCAGATGGTGGAGGGACATCAAATCATTTTTACGACCTCACAATTTCCCTTGCAGGTACTGGTAATGGCCAGGTTACCAGCAGTGATGGATATATCTCTTGTAGAGGAGACGGCACCATTGAATGTTCCGGTTCTTATGCTTCTGGCAGGCAGGTTGGCCTGACTGTCACTCCAGACCCTGGGTCTATATTTACTGGATGGGGCGGAGATTGTCAGTCGTGCGGCACCTCAAGCAATTGCAATATAGATATTTACGAGAACAAAGCTTGTACGGCAATATTCCAATCAACGACAGCACAAGTCGATCTCGAAAATGGTCTGGAAGCATATTTTCCTCTTGACGGAGACCTGAATAATCATAGCGCATTAAATCTGGATATTAATCCAGAAGGGGATTTTTCCTTTTCGAACGGGATGTATTCTCGTGCAGCGATTTTCAATGGAAGTGATAATCGACTTTATATAAATACCCCATTGACCAACAAAACCATTTCGTTGTGGTTTTATGCCTATAATGTCGAAAAAGGGCAAACTCTCATTATGACTGGAGATGCCGGAGCATGTAGCTACAAACCACGTTTAAGTATTTGTAATGGTTATCTCCTCTTTGCTGTAAGTGGCTGTTCTAATACCGGCTTGATTGCAAAGGCCAGAATTAATGCAAACGAGTGGTACCATGTGGTAATTATAGCAGAGAACGGGAAGCAACAGATTTGGTTAAATGGAATACTTGTTGATTCTAATAATTTGAACAATGTCTCTATTGGTGGGAGCCCGACGGCAATAGGTAGTTTTGCGAGCCATGCGGGACCCAGTGCATATTTTAACGGCTTACTAGATGAAATTAGGGTCTATGACAGAGAACTGTCTAATGGAGAAATTCAGGCCCTTTACGGTAAAAGACCACAACTGTCCAGTTTCCATATACTCTCCAGTTGGCCATTTGATTTAGAAAATCAGGGTATTGGCTGCTTGACCTATTCTGGGCACAACAATATGCCTCAGCTTCAGGCAGGGAAAATTGGCAACGCCTTGCATTTAAGCGGAAATGAAGAATTGTATGTTCCAAGTGGAATTGTCAACAAGGATGTCTCTTTTACTGTCACAGCATGGGTAAAACCAGAATTTTCAGGCGATTCTACAGGCACTATTGTCTTTGAAAGACAAAAAGATGGAGGCGATCATTGCGGGTCCGATAGTGCTGGAAACTTTGGTTTACAAATCTACCATGGGAAATTTGCCTTTGAGATTTCCACAATCGAAAATGGAACTTGTAGGCACGAGAGGATAATTGCTGATGATCCAGTAGAGGCCGGCAAATATTATTTTGTAAGTGGTGTATACAATAGACAGCAAGGCCAAATTGAATTGTATATAGACGGGCAATTTTCCTGTTCATTGCGAGTGGGCCCTCATCTTCGCACTAATCCCAGAGCCTGGTTGAGAATAGGAAACAACTCACCAATAGCACAGCAGTATTGGATTGGTGAAATAGATGAGTTGACAATCTACAACCGGGCTCTTTCATCTGCTGAAATAACAAGTCTTTTTTCAAACGGCGGTGGATCATCAGGTTCTTTGTATAGTTTGAGGATTGAAACTACTGGCACTGGCCCCGGCCAGGTTACCAGCAGTGACGGAGGCATCTCCTGCGGAAGCCGCTCGGGAAACGATTGCTCGGAGTCTTATCCAACAGGTACATTTGTCACGCTTGAGGCAACGGCCGATTCCAATGCCACGTTTTCGGGGTGGGGCGGAGATTGCCAACAATGTGGAACCCAGGATTCGTGTCATCTATATATCACATCTGATCTAAACTGTGAGGCCCATTTTGAAGGGATGTCTGTTGCATATTCCAATGTAACAGTTTTACACAAGGGCAATGGCGATGGAATTGTTGTAAGTGAGCCTTCTGGCATCAACTGTGGAGCAGGTCAAAATGATTGTTCCCATGATTTTAGTCCAGGACAGACAATAACCCTTAGGGCCTTGCCAGTAGATAACTGTGAATTTCTTGGCTGGGAAGGTGAGTCTTGTTCAGGCACCGATGAGACGTGTACTTTCACTCTGCAATCAGATGTCCATGTTTCTGCGAAGTTCCAGATGAAGTCATCAGGGAAACTTGTTATCTCCCACATCCCTTCACCAGGAGTGGTCGGATCTCCAATAAGAGTTAAATTAACAAAACTCGATGCCTCTGGCAACGTGGATACATTTTATGATAAATATGTGGATATAAGCATTCCAGGGGTTCCTATTTCACCTTCAAAGGTGCAGTTAATAGACGGGAGTGCGGAGTTTTCCATTACCCCTCTGATACAAACCAACTTGAAAGGAATTTACATTCATGCGCAACAAGGAAGCCTGTATGTTGACAGTAACAAGTTTGATATCACAGGAAGCCCCAATAATAGACACGCGGTATTGTTTGTCATAGTAAAAGACGAGCAAGGTCATCCAGTTGTAGGGGCTTCTGTAATCATAACGAACTTTGATGGCATCATAGGTGATAAGGTTACAGATGGTTATGGCAAAGTTACGTTTATAGATTTACCTGCCTCCACTTCCGTAAATATAGAGGTTTTCAAAGATGGACACAGGGCGCTTGTTATTGGCACAATCCTTCAAAACGGCATATCAGTATCGGAAATTACGCTTGATACTGGAACAAATATTGGCAAACAGCCTGTAATACTTGTACCTGGCGCCTTTGGCAGTGACTCAAAGTGGCAGCCGGGGAATATCGCTCCTAAACTTCCAAAGACAAGACCTGCCGATGCCGATAAGCTGGTGATACATAATCCATATTGGGTGGTAGGATGGACGAAGCTTAAGAATGCATTAGAAAGTAATGGATTTGCTGTTTATCAATGCCCATGGGATTGGAGATTTCATCCTGGCTCGCCAGAGGCACAAAAGTATCTTAGAGACTGCATAGATAAAGCAAAACGAGAAACACACATAGATCAAGTGGATGTTGTCGCTCATAGTCAAGGTGGTCATTTGGTCCGGGCTTATATCCAAAATGTCGGATACAGATGGTATGACGAAAACGGTAACTTGCATATCGAGCAATTAGCACCATATCGAAATGATATTAAAAAACTGGTACTGGTTGGGACACCCAATCATGGTGCTCCACTAATGTATCCTGCCTGGAGCGGAGGAGATCCACTTCTGGCTGACCACATCAAGGGTGATAAAGGATGCTATGATTTGGGTAATGTTGCAATGGGCAGGTATTTTTATTCACGTGTTTTCAATGGAGAATACGAAAACATCTTCGGAATAAGCCCTATAAAAATGAATCCGGAAGGCTGCTGGTTGTGTTGTCCGCCTGTGTACAATACTTCCGTTAGCCGGGAAGACCGCTATAGATTTATACACGACTACATTAAAGGGGCACATTCACTCATACCAGATTCAGAAATAAAGTTTTTATGCGACACAAATATTGCAAGTGCTGCCCAATGTAAATCTAATGCCCGTGCCATTGGCAATAACAGTGAGACAACCAATGTTTGGTTAAACGAATTAAACAGTAGCATCAACCTTGCTCCGCTGCTTGCCATGGGTGACAATGTCTATGTTTTAGGGTCTGAATCCCAAAATGATACCCTTAGATATTTGAGGGTGAAAAAGAGTGATTCGTCTAATATCTATGTAGATGGAATACCCGTGGAAAATAAGTGGATATATGGTGTTGGTGATGGAACAGTCCCCCGCGACAGCCTTGATATTCCAGGATTGACATGCGATGTAACCGAACCTGGAGATCATAAGAGCTTACCAGGGGTCTATAAGGACGAAATAGTGGCATTTTTGAAGGAGGGCCAGTCAATTGATTCTGGAACTCACAAGATGCAGGCCTTAGGGATGGCCAATGAATCGCCTCAAACTGTTCCCGTACTATCTTTTGAGACGAGTGGATTTTATGCACTCCTAATTACGTCGCCAGATGGAACAAGGAACGGAATCGATAGTGATGCAAATCAGTTATACAATGAGACCGAAGGCGTTAACATCATCAGGAATAATGATACATCAAGTGTATCAATAAAGAATCCAGGTTTTGGAATTTATCAAATTACAATCACTGGTAGTTTTCAAGATAGAGTTATTTTGCATATAGGTTATCAGAATGGAGAACAAGTTAGCTCTTTGGATGTACCTGTTTATTTTCACGGTAGCCCATTGACGCTAAAGGTCTCATTCCAAAATGACGGTCAACCTGTTCTTTCTCTTGTGTCAAACCAGGGACCGCCCATTAATTTGCACGTTAACTCAGCAGAAGGAAAGACAATATTAACATGGTCTCCGCCTAAGACAGGAAATCCTGCATCTTATGAAATATACAGCCGGTTGATTACAGAGCCATTTTTCCAGAGTCTTGTTACTGTCGATGGTTCTGCACATTCCTGGAACACTGGACAAGACATCAATTGGCCCCAGAGGCTCTATGTCGTTAGTGCTGTCGGAGAAAATGGAGAGGAAAGCATGTTGACAGATGCTGTTTTGAATCGCGAGCCAGAAGCGTATTCTTTAATCCTAAAAGTAACGGGTGAAGGTAATGGTAGGATTGAAGGTACAGCCGTCAGTTGTAATGATACCTGTGTTGAGTATGTAACGTCAGGCAAAACGTTGCAGCTAAATGCCATTCCTGGGGAGAGTTCGACATTTAGTGGATGGGATGGAGATTGTTCATCCTGTGGAACCTCTCAAACTTGTGAAATTTTGGTGGATGAGAACCGGGTATGCCAGGCACAATTTCAGCCAATTGAGGGCGAGGCGAGCCTTCGCTTTGCAGTGCCTGAAGGGGGCCTTCATCTTAACCAGCAAGCTACTATAACGGTTTACATAGATAACGACGAGCAGGTAGGCTCCTTCCAGATGGAGATGGATTACGATCCGGACTTTCTTGAGGTTCAGCAGATACAGTCCACGTTTCCGAATTTCAACTCGAACATAGGCAATGGGCATGCAGTGGTAGTAGGCTTCAGCACTTCTGGTGTAAGTGGCCCTGAGATTAAGCTTTTTACCATTACTGTTTTACCGAAGGAGGCCGGGAGCACTTCCATGGACTTCACTCCAGATGCACTTTCTGATCCCCAGGGAACAAACATAGCCATATTGTCGCAGGATCTCTCAGTTGAGATAAAAGATGTAACAATTGGCGATGTGAACGGAGACGGCACTTTGAACATAGTAGATGCACTTTTCATTGCGCGCCACGCAGTAGGCCTTACTGTCAACAACTTTAACAAGGATGCAGCAGACGTAAATTGTGATGGCCAAGTTGACATCGTGGATGCCCTTTTTGTTGCAAGAAAGGCGGTAGGGCTTACGGTGAACGGCTGGTGCGGGGAAAATAACAATATATGATATAGCTAAGTGTCTAATATTAGATTGTTCTTAGTTAAAAATAACTACCACTTAAAGGAGAGGAAACAGTTATGAATATAATGAAAACTACTACCTTGATACTGGCATATTCCCTTTTTTTTTTCACGCCTTTTAATGTCCAGGCATCTTTAAAAGGGCAGGTTGTAGATGCGGCAAAGATCAGTTCCATTACTGTCCCATTTATAAAAAATGAAGGTCAGATTGACAAAAGAGTAAAGTTTTATGCAAAAACCTTCGGGGGAGGAACTGTCTTTGTGACAAGGCAGGGAGCGATTGTGTACGATCTTCCCAGGCTTGAAAAGGGTGACTCGCCGTTTCATGGCCGTCGCTTGACAGGCAACAGCGGAGTGGTTTTGCGTGAGATCTTTGAAAACGCACATATCCATGGCGTGGCCGGGAAGAAAACCTCTGTCACCAGGGTAAATATCTTCAAGGGGCAGGATAAGGACAAGTGGCAGAGGAATGTCCCTACGTTTAAAGAGGTGAGCCTTGGAGAGATTTACAATGGAGTTACACTCTCCCTCAGGGCACACGGTAACAACGTCGAAAAGGTCTTTACCGTGCAGCCGGGCGGAGACCCGGGGGCAATCAGGCTCAGGCTCGCAGGAGGCAAGGCTATAAAGACAGGCGAAGACGGTCGGCTCGTGGTGGAGACAGCGCTTGGTCCAGTAATTTTTACTACTCCTGTGGCTTACCAAGAGATTTCTGGTCGCCGGCAGGCAGTCAAGGTCGCCTATCGTCTTTTTGGAACAGGGGATTACGGCTTCGAAGTAGGTACTTATGATAAAACCTGTCCCTTGGTCATTGACCCCATGTTAGCATCCACTTACCTGGGTGGTAGCGGTGGAGAAATCATCCACTCTCTTGCATTGGATAGCTCTGGAAATGTATACGTTGCGGGAAAAACCACCTCGAATGACTTTCCTACAACGACTGGGGCGTACGATGAAAGTTACAATGATGATTTTGATCCAGACGTCTTTGTTGCTAAGATGGATCCCAATCTTGGCCAACTTATTGCTGCCACATATCTTGGGGGAAGAGATTTTGACGAAGCTACCGCCTTGGCCCTGGATCCTCTGGGAAATGTTTACGTGGTTGGGACGACAGAATCGTGTAATTTCCCTGCATTTGTCTCACAATCTTATCAAGACAAACATGGAGGCGGTTGCCGCCATGATGACGACCCATCGATAAACGATCCCAATTATGACGTTTTCATTAGCAAGTTTGATTCTGATCTAACCGACCTTGCCGCTTCTACATATCTGGGAGGGGCGGAACACGATGTTGCCCGGGCCACTGGCATTCGTGTTGACACAGAAGGAGACATCCATGTTTACGTAGCGGGGGTCACCTGGTCTCATGATTTTCCAACTTACTATGGTTATCAAACACTTTTCAGTGGCTGTCAAAACAATATTGATTGTAGCAGTATTGATAGGGACAGCTTCATCAGCGAACTCAACGCCGATTTGACCGCATTGGATGCCTCCACTCTTTTGGGTGGAGGAAATGGGTTCGGTTTCGATACCTGGATTTTTGGCATGGCCCTGGATGCATCAGGAAATGTCTATGTGGCTGGTTGGACCGATTCCGGGTCACCTGATCTTCCAAATTATACTCCTGGCACTGTATTCCCAACCACTGACGGGGCATACGACACCCATTATGACACCCATGACGCATTTGTTTCCAAATTTTCCCCTGATTTACATAATTTGCTTGCCTCTACCTTTCTTGGTGGAACAGATTGGGATTTTGCTTATGCCTTGGCTCTGAATGACACAGGGGATGTCTATGTGGCTGGGATGACGGGTTCCGATGATTTTCCTATTACCATAGGGGCATATAATGACGATTATTGGGGCGGTATATCTAATGAATATGTGGGGTTTGTCAGTAAATTAAGCGGGGATCTGACTACCCTCAAGGCATCGACCTATCATGGATGCTGCTATAAAACCGAGGTCCATTCCCTGGCAGTGGACAGCTCCGGTGTCTATGTGGCCGGTTATACGGTAGGGCATAATGATTACGCTGGAGTCAGGTCCACACAGGGGGCATTCGACAGGACCTATAATGGTGGGAACGATGTTTTTATCAGCAAGCTCGACAGTGATTTAACTTACCTCATGGCATCGACCTATCTCGGGGGTAATGGTGATGACCAGATCTATAACTCGGCCCTTGCACTGGATGACAAAGGAAATATCTATGTGGCCGGATGGACGAGCTATGACGGTCCTACGAACATGAATAATTTTCCGTCCACGGATGGGGCTTACCAGACAGCTCAAAAAGGCGGTTCGGACGGTTTTATCAGCAAGCTGAATTTAGGTGCTTTTATCATTGGCACTGTAATGGACAGTGATGGCAATGGGATTAAAGGGACAAAAGTGCGTGTTTATGAGGAGACAGGAAACGGCGAGGATTACATAAGGAGTGTTGTGACCAATATTAACGGCTTTTATGCTGTGGATGGCTTGGAGCCTGGGTCATACAAGATTTATTTCGACTCTAGTTATCCAAACGAGCACGGTTCTAATTGTTTGTCCCAGTGGTATAACAGCAAGGCGGATTTTAGTTCGGCTGACGCGATCACCATCACTTCCAATGACGAGACCCGCATAGTTAATGTAGAACTGGCCGCGGGCGGAACCATTACCGGAACGGTCACAAACAGCAATGGTGATGCCATTGCAGACGTTGAGGTAGCTGCAGCGGATGAGAGCGGAGATGCCGTGGGATTTAACGACACGGATGAAAACGGTAAATACAGAATCACAGGACTTCCTACAGGGACCTACAAAGTTCAATTTTATGCATCGTCTAGCACAGGCTATTTGTCCCAGTGGTATGATGACAAGGTGAATTTTAACGATGCGGACAAAATCCAGGTTACGGCAGGTACCACCATCTCCAACGTCGACGCAATCCTTAAGCGTGCCAGCACCATCTCTGGAAAGGTGACGGACAGTGACGACAATCCCATCCCAGATGTAGATGTTTCGGTTTACGATGTAGATAACCATTTCATGGGAAATGATTATACTAACGACAACGGAGAATACACAATAGGGCACCTGCGTCCAGGAAGTTATAAAGTCAAGTTTGAGACGGATAATTATGGTACTAGATGGTATAATAGTAAATGGGATTTCGATACAGCAGATTTGGTGACAGTCGCAGAAGAACAGAACTTGGAAGGCATAGACGCCAGGTTTGGTGGTGGTGGCAGCACCCTGGGCGATGTGAACGGAGACGGCACGCCGAACATAGTAGATGCCCTTTTCATTGCGCGCCACGCAGTAGGACTTTCCGTCAACAACTTTAACGAGGATGCGGCAGACGTAAACTGCGATGGGCACGTGAACATCGTGGATGCACTCTTTGTTGCAAGAAAGGCCGTTGGGCTTACGGTGAACGGCTGGTGTGGGCAGTAGCTTCATGTCAGTAGTTGTCATGAAACGTGGTTTTCGACGTTTCATGTGTTGCTTTTAAAATAGGTTCTATAAAATGGTTTTAGGATTTTGAAAGAGGAGGAGGTATTAAATCATGAAACAATTAACTTTTTCAGTCATTTTTTTGTTTACCTTTTGTTCCGGCGCCCTTTGCGCAACTTATTATGTATCAGCCACAGGTTCTGGAACGGACTGCACTTCAACCGCTCCTTGCTCTTTTCAACAGGCTCTTGATCTGGCAGAAGAGGACGGTGAGTCCAGCACGGTAATGGTAGCAGCAGGTATATACCAGATTACCGAAATGCTCGATTACTCAACTGCAGATGGAGATGGGAACCTTACTATCCAGGGCGAAGATCAAGGAGATCCGCCTATACTTGATGGGGGTAATTCCACCTTGATATTAGGAATCTTTAATGACTCTAATGCTAATGGCGGAGACACCGGCCAGGTAATCTCTATCAAGGATCTAAAGTTTAAGAAGGGCGTATTGCATGTATTGAATAATAACCATTGGCCGGGTGGACTTTATGTTTATACCGGGAAAGCAAATATAAAAATTGAAAACTGTGAATTTGTCGAAAATGCTGGTGATACGGCAGGAGGAGTCCTGACCTATACCCAAGACGGCGATACTGCGATTAATAATTGCATATTCCAGAATAACTCGAAAACTAATAACCAATTTATGTACAATAACAAAACCATAGGGGGCGGAGCGGGCATAAGTATAATAACAGATGATGGAAACGTATCTGTTACAGGGTGCCAGTTCAAGGACAATATATCGAATGATAAGGGTGGCGGTCTTGGAATTTGGGCATTTAATGGGTCTATCTCCATTGATTCAAATACTTTTCAGGGGAATCAGGCTATAGACAACAACTATGCAGCAGGACAGGGAGGAGGCGCTTACGTTTCTGGCCAAAAGATTTATTTAAACAACAATACATTTAAGCTGAATAGCAGTACAGCTTACGGTGGTGGCCTTTATGCATCAGCAGAAGATGCTATTGACTCTTCTAACAATGAATTCAGTCAAAATATAGCTCAAGGAAAGGGTGGTGGAAGCTACATGTATGCCGACAATGACGCAAACGTGACCCAATGTACATTTAAGGCAAACAAGGCAGAAGGCGACGGTGGTGGTGCATGGATTGGTCTATATTCTGGAAATCTTAGATTTCAGGGAAACTCTTTCCAGGATAACAACAGCACCATGGGTAAAGGGGGTGGTGCCTCCATAGGATCTTATACTGGAAGCGTAAATGCAACAGGAAACAGCTTTAAGCAAAATGCCTCAGGGGCAGTGGGAGGAGGCCTGGCAGCAGGTTCCTATTCAAATAATACCGTCATTGAAGCAAATATCTTTGAGGGCAACAGTGCCATGGGCGAGGGAGGAGGGGCAGCCGTAGGCTCCTTTGGTGGAAATGTTACCATCTTGACCAATGTGGCCTTTGATAATGAATCCCAGGACGGTGGTGGAGGTGTTACAGCTGGCATA
>Ga0256833_1001646_pt1 | contig 16285 bp, 11 predicted proteins | sample 356284metaG_FD_190535 | JGI IMG/M metagenome (GOLD analysis project Ga0256833, IMG submission 190535) | Hydrothermal vent microbial communities from Mid Atlantic Ridge, Atlantic Ocean - 356-284 | ecosystem: Environmental > Aquatic > Marine > Hydrothermal vents | place: Atlantic Ocean: Mid...
CGAGGGATAATCTTCTTATGCGTATGAAAGAAGAGGATTGGGATTTGGTAATGAATATCAACTTGAAATCTGTTTTTAATTTGACAAAAGCAGTATTGAGACCTATGATGAAACAGAGGTCAGGGTCAATAATCAATATTAGTTCTGTCGTTGGTGTCTTTGGTAATGCCGGTCAAGCAAATTATTCTGCATCCAAGGCAGGTATCATTGGTTTTACCAAATCAATGGCAAAAGAATTAGGTTCGAGAAATATAAGATCCAATGCAATAGCTCCCGGATTTATTGAAACAGAAATGACGAAAAAATTGCCGGAAGAAATAAAACAAGGATTCAGAGATGCCATTCCGTTAAAACGAATGGGGTCGGGAGAAGATGTTGCTAATGCTGCACTTTATTTAGCTTCTGACTTGTCTACTTATATATCAGGTCAGGTGCATAGTGTATGCGGCGCATTGAATGTCTAAGATGATTGATGATTCAGGGTACGAAAATATTTGTTTTCGTACCCCGGTTTTTATCAAAATTTGTAATCAAATGTCAAATGTGGATCAGAGCAAAATTTAATTCTTTTAAGCTTTGATGTAAGGTTAATATAGGGAGAGAATCCTGTCTTTATTGCAAGTCTTTTATTGATATGAAATACTATCTCAAACGGTAATATTATGCTCTTTTGATTTTTTACATATCCTCTGACTAGCTTGTTACTATATCGTTTTACATGAAAATTTAATCCAAAAGTAAAGTCGACTTTTTGGTTCAAAGGTTTTACATAGTGTCTGTCTATAAAGTGCTTGAGTTTTGAATTTTAATGACTTTATGGCCGGTCACTATTTAAACGATAAAATCTAAAAATGGCTGCCTGTTGGTAATCAAGTGGCTGAAGTTGCCAAAGAGTATGGGGGATCTTTTGAAATCTATTAGACGCAAAATATAATTGCTTTTTAGCTGCTTGATTAGTATATTATTTGTAATTTAGCTTTTTGCTTTAAAAAGTGTCTGTTTTCTTGCAGATGCGATAGAATAAAAAATAATAAAAACATGAAAATAAAATTTAATGGAGCGGCAAGAGAAGTGACAGGCTCATGTCATCTTATTACGCTTGATAGCGGGTATAAAGTATTGTTGGACTGTGGGCTTTTTCAAGGTATGGGTGAAGATGGGTGGAATCTAAATAATAAATTTGGTTTCAATCCTTCAGATGTCGATGCGATGATCTTGTCTCATGCTCATATAGACCATAGTGGTAGATTGCCAAAGCTCGTGAAAGATGGGTTTCAAGGAAAAATATATAGTACCCATGCTACAAGAAGCTTGTGCAATATCATGCTAATGGATAGTGCGAAAATTCAAGAAAGAGATGTAGAATGGTACAATAAAAAATTACTTAAGAAGAAAAAGAAGAAGAAAGGAAAGTATAAAAATGCTAAATTAAGAGAGGCATTATATGTAACAGAAGACGTCTCCCCGGCATTGAATAAATTCGTAGGTTGTCCATATGATACTTGGATAAGAATAAATGATCAGGTAGAATTCGTGCTTAGGGATGCGGGTCATATATTGGGAAGTTCTAATGTGACTTTGAGGATAAATGAAAACGGTAAAGAAACGATAATTGGTTTTACAGGAGACATCGGTAGACCGGACAGACCGATTATAAAAGATCCCGTTCCTATGCCAAAGGTTGATATCCTATTGACAGAATCGACATATGGTGATAGATTGCATGAATCTGATCCTGAACAAGCAGAGCAATTGCTGTCAATAATAAAACATACTTGCATAGATAAAAAAGGTAAGCTGATAATCCCTGCTTTTAGCGTTGAAAGGACTCAAGAGATAGTATATATGCTGGACAAAATGGCTACTTCAGGAGAATTATCTGAAAATATTCCGGTTTATGTCGACAGTCCTCTTGCGGTGAATGCTACTATGGTATTTGCGTCACATCCTGAATGTTACGATAGAGAGATTCACGAGTATCTCTTGCTTGATGATAATCCGTTTGGGTTTAATAGTCTGCATTATAATAAATCGGTAGAAGGGTCTAAAAGACTGAATTCCCTAAGCAAGCCGATGATAATAATAAGTGCAGCCGGGATGATGAACGCCGGACGTATTAAGCATCATCTGTACAACAATGTAGAGGATGAAAGAACAACTTTCTTGTTGGTAGGGTACTGTAGTCCACAGACGCCATGTGCTGCGTTAAAGTCAGGAGTAAGTGAAATGAAAATATTTGGAGATATAAAGGAAGTGAAAGCGGAGGTTATGTCTATGGACTCGTTTTCCGGTCATGGCGACAGAGATGAAATGCTTGAGTTTTTAAAAAATCAAAAAGGGGCAAAGAGAACGTTTATAGTGCATGGTGAGTACGATAGTCAAAAGGCATTTAAAAAATCATTAGAGGATATTGGGTTTGACAATATTTATATACCGATGTTAGGGGAAGAAGTGGAAATATAATCTTGGTATATCGATTTATTTTTTTTCAAAAGTAATATTTTTACTGTTTTTGCCAACGTTTTTTGTGAATTTCGCATCATTGTATATAAGCGGTGTAAAATAATTATTCAAATGAAAAACATATTACTATTGTTGGTATTTTTATTATCATTTACAATGACTAGTTGTGATAAAACTGTGTCGAAAGATTCTATTTTAGGAAAATGGGAGGTTATCAGTTTATACAAGGGCAAAAACTTTGAAAAAGGAAATACTGATTATATTTTAGAGTTTAGTAAGAATCTTACGGTTAGACTTAATCTAGATGTGAATTCCTGTGCGGCAGAGTACTCTGGTTTATGTGATGATTGTATCAGCTTTAGTGCTTTTAGATGTACAGAAATATGCTGTGATAATGAATTTTCAACGAAGCTGATTGAGGTATTACAAGAGGCTACAGAATATGAAATTAATTCTGATATTTTAACCTTAAAAAACCTAGGTGAAGTAAAGTTGAAAAGGGTTTTTGAATAAAAGGAGGTGCAAAAGAAACGGATTATTATTTAACCTTAGACTTGTAAAAGTATGTTTTATACAAAAAAGAAAATCATAATAAAATGACTGATACTTCCTATTAAAACAAAAACATGAAAGATAGCATGATTAAATTTCAAAGTATTTTTTAGATAAAACATTGCACCAATGGTATAAAAAATACCACCTGATAACAATGCAATCAATCCGGGAACTGAAAGGTTTTTTGTTAGTGGATAGACAGCAATCAATGCCAACCATCCCATAAAAACATATACGACAGTAGAAATACTATCGTATTTTCCGGTATAAAACAGTTTTAAAATAATTCCAATTATAGCTAAACCCCAGATTACTCCAAACAAACTCCAACCCCAAACACCTCTTAACGTCACTAATAGAATAGGAGTGTAAGTACCTGCTATGAGTACATAAATTGCGGCGTGATCAAAAATATTTAGCTTTAATCTCCATTTTATGTTTTTAGATGCATGATAAAATGTAGATGCAGAGTATAGTATAACCAAACTAATACCATAAATAGTGAAGCTGACTACATGCCAGATTGTTTGGTATACACTTGAAAATACAATTAATAATATCAATGCTACAATGCTTAATCCGAGACCAATTCCATGAGTCAAGATATTCCAAAACTCTTCTTGAGGATTATACGAATGCGATGTGATAGCCATTTTTGTATTTTATGTTTTTAACGAGCAATAGATTCTACATATTGCAAGAAATATATAGTGCTTGTCCATAAAATCATTAAAAGATAAAAATCTCATCAAAAATATAAGAATTAATACTATATTTGTACAGTTAAATCAAAATTTGAATTATAAGAGATAATATTATTTAAAGACACGGACATAGATGAAGTATTTGTACCCTAAAACCATACTTGCGGTTACCACGGCTTCACATTATCTAAATATTCATCACATAGTGATTGAAGAAAATCAATCACGCCAAACAAACTTTTCCCTGATGAATACAATGGATAAAACCGTCAAGTGTAAATCTTGGTACTTCGACGCGGGATGCCGAACTAATAAGAGAAGTAATACCGATAACCGGTATGAAAATCTGCGTCGATGCCAACATAAGAATTTAAATATATAATTCTACAAAGATCCAAATACAACATCGCAAAAAGTGCGAAAAATGGAGCGCTATATCACCATAAGACACAGGTCTTAAGGACATAATATTAATGTCCATACAAAAAAAATGTCATTTTTTTTGTTTTTTAAGATATTTTTTATATATTTGTTCCGTATATAAACAAGTTAGCATCGATTATTAGTAAATTTGTTATCGAAAACGGAAGATGTTCATAGAAAAGCTCATAAACAAACGGACAAGATCAAGGTAGACGTTTGGAGTATTGAACCTAGTTGAGTAGATTATATAAATAGTAAGATAATCATGATGACGGGAGGCAACATCCTGGAAAACTGTGAGACATATTGTCTTAGTACTAGTCCTCCTTAAAGATGTTGGTGCGATTCATTTTAAATTTTTTAAAAAATGAAAAAGATAATTTATTTGTTGTTATTTTTTAATATTTTTACTTTTAAAGTAAAATTAATAGCACAGACAGCTGAAGGGGGATGTACAACCGTAACAGTAACGCAGACTCCCTTTTACCCTATAGTTTATGGTTCACCTTCTACAAAAGGAACCAAACATCCATGTCAAATAATTTTACTCCAACCCTATGTGGCGAAAGCAGCTTATCAACTACAAAGGAAAAATTCTGATGGCTCATATTCTGATGCTTCTGATTGGCAATATGAAAGTCAAGGACAATATGTTTTTAGTAATGTTGAAACAGGAACATATAGAGTTAGATTTATTCTACCTGGTCCAATACCTTGTAATATATATACGCCCGGACAGCCCGGTAACGTAGATGCATATACTTTATCGGGACAGTATTTGGGTGATTGGGGTGCACTAACTTATTCCCCTGATCAATTCTCTAATGATGTACTTGTCGGAGCGAGTTATGAGATTAATGATTATACTTTCGTTGATAATGAACCTGATTTTAATCCCCTTGCTTATGATGAAAAAGAAGAAGTAATAATGGATGCTACGAATAGTGAGTTTTATGACTTATGGTGGTTGGCAATTTTTGAACATGGACCCCAATACAATAGGTATAAATCTTGGGGATGGCATAGTGGAAAATTTGGGGTAAGATCTTTAACAGGATTTTGGAAAGGTTTTGATTTTGAGCCTTTACACTCATATACTGTACAGTTTGTTATTGAAAATAGCAAATGCAGACACGGAATAGAAGATAATACAGAAAATATTGCTTGGACACAGAATAAAACTTTCTTTATTTGTCCAGAAGGCACCGGATGCAAATTTGGTATTGACGATAAAGATGTAATTCTAAGCCCAAATCCGGCTGGATCATATATACAACTACAAAATTTTGATTATACAGTTGATGTCGGATACACATTGAGTATTTTGGATTTAACAGGAAAGATGATTAAATCTATTGAGCTAAAATCTAATGAAGTCAATATATCTGATTTATCAAATGGATTGTATATTGTTAATGTTTCGAAAAAAGGCAAACAACTTATAAAGACTAAATTGGCTGTAATGAAATAAATATACTATCAAATAATTATCCTCTATGTTATTCGTTAGATTTGACATAGAGGAAATTTTATATAATACTTATATGAGAAAGATAAGGCTGATTTTGGTTTTTTATTCATTGTTTGTTATAGCGTATGGACAAAATTTGATTCCTAATCCGGGATTTGATAGTTTGATTGATTGCCCAAGTCAAATAGGGCAGTTATCTTTTGCTCCAAAATGGCAAGCTTGTTCTTCAAGTTTTACAAACCTTACGCCAACTATCTATAATATTTGTTCGAAAGAATTAGGGTATGACTATCCTCCTCATGCAGGTATTTATGGTTTTAAATCTTATCAGATGCCTCGAAGTGGAGGGGGGTATGCAAATCTACAAGTATATTATGATTCTAATGAACCGGTTTCAAATTATATTGGCACACCATTGTATGACACCTTGCATAAAGACAAGAGTTATTACATCAAATTTTATGTTTCACCAGATCATCATTTTGGTTGGAAAGAGTGTTTTATTGACGCTATAGGCCTTGCTTTTACAGATAGTACCTATTACAAAGAATTGGGACCTTATGAAGTGCTACCGTTAGAACCAGCAATTGAACATAGGGGTACACTTATTACGGATACGTTCGGGTGGACCAAGATAAGTGGATGCTATATAGCAAACGGTACGGAAGCATTTGCTATTATAGGAAATTTTAGAGACACAATTGAGACTACGCTTGTGTGTGAAGAGGGGTCTGTACCACCACATAGGGAGTATTATTATCTTGAGGATGTATTGGTTCGTTGTTTTGATCCGTTGCCGGATACAATACTTCTATGTCAGGGTGAATCAAAAATGCTGAATGCCGGATTTTTGGATGCTTCATATCTGTGGAATACTGGTAGTACTGATTCAATGATATTAGTAGATATAGCTGGAAAATATATTGTAAGTGCTTATATTGATGAATGTGTGTTAGTCGATTCTGTTGAAGTTATAAATAATAGCCTTATAGATAAACTTTATTTCGATACTCTTTTATGTAATGGTGAAAGATTGGTTCTTGATGCTCCGATTTATGGTACGTATAGCTGGAATACAGGCTCTACAGATAAAGATATTATTGTTAATCACGAAGGCAATTACACTGTTAGCATAACAAACCGATGCGGTAATTATGAATACAATTATAATGTGAATTATGAAAAATGTGATTGTGGTATTTATGTACCGAATATTTTCACTCCAAATGGTGATGGATTGAATGATTATATGAACATAAAAATATATTGCGATTTTGAATTTGAAATACAAGATTTTAGTATATTTGATAGATGGGGGAATAAAATATATTATAGTAAAGAGAAGCTTTCTTCTCAATGGGATGGTAGTTATAAAGGGAAAAATGTTAATCCAGGTGTTTATGTTTGGATGTTGCGTTATAATATTGTAAGAAATGATAAAATTATAAATCGAATAATTTCAGGAGATATAACGTTGATTAGATGAAAATACTATATAATTTAAAAATATTTTTTTTGTTTATTCTCTTTCAGAGTAATACCCTAATTTCTCAAATGCCAGTATGTGGCAATGAGTTTTTCTATGATTGTACAACTACTCTTCGCTTTGATAGAAAAATAAATAAATATTTAAAATTTCAAAGAAATGAAATAAGTCAAAGGTCGGATATTTATATTAACATAGTGTTTCATATTGTTTATGAAAAAGATGTTTCTAATGTAACAGATAAGGCTATTTTACAAGAGGTTAGAATACTTAACAATGCTTTTAATTCAAAAAATGCTGATATTTCTAAAGTGCCGTATGAATTTAAAGATGCTATAAATAACGGCGGAATTAATTTTTGCATAGCATCAATAAATTCCGATGAAGGAATTAAGATAGGTATAGAAAGGAGAAAAACGGAAATCTCGCAAATTGGTATCAAAGATAATTTATATCACACATATAAAGGAGGGCTTACAGCGTGGAATACTGACAAATATCTTAATATCTGGATTGCTGATACAGGAAATAATATTAGAGGATATGGGACTTATCCCAGACAAGTTCCGAAAGAAAAAGAAGGAATAGTCATAAGTCCAAAGTATTTTGGGGAAAATAATAGTCGAAGATACAACATGGGAAAAACATTAATTCATGAGATAGGACATTATTTAGGATTAAAGCATATTTGGGGTGATAAAATAGGATGTGAATTTGATGATTTGGTTTCAGATACGCCTGATCAAGAACATAGATACATAGGATGTCCTGATTATCCAGTAAAGAGTTGTAATTCAAATGATATGTTCATGAATTATATGGATTATGTTGATGATGAATGCATGTATATGTTTACAGAAGGGCAAATGGAAAGAATGAAAGCGACTATAATGATTTACAGAAAAGAATTAATTCAAAATTCTATGTGTGAAAATATGGTAATAACCCCCAAAAATGATTTTAGAGTATTTCCAAATCCAACTTCGCAATATATTATAATTGATTTTGATAGTAGTATTTTAGAAATTGGAGAAATTATTATTCTAGATAATTTAGGGCAGAAAATCTATAATGTCAAAACATATATTTATAACAAAAAGAAAATTGATGTTTCTTTTTTATCCAAAGGAATTTATTTTATTGGAATAGGAAAAGTTTATAATAAATTTATAGTAAAATAAAAATGCTAATTTTAACCGATGCTAACAAGCGATATGACAATCATAGCCGACTTCGTCAGGCTACGCTGCATATCGCCGACCGTTATCATCTATTATGACCTAACAAGCTCCTTGAAAAACCTACAAAATCCAGAAGAAAATCGCTCGTGGGGCGGTTTTGTAAAATATGTAAAAGGGATGGGAATAAAATAATTTGTTTATGGCAGGAAGGATATAATAGTTGATAGCGGGAAGTCTATAAAGAAAACTCTTTTTAGAAGCCACTTGGAAGTGCCAACTGCCTCGGTTAACGGAAATGTTGGGGCGAGAAATTTTTAATATTTTGAAAATGAAAAAGTATATTTTATTGTTGATTATGTTTATAATAGTTTCTTGTAAAAAGGAAATGATCTACGAGGCTGAAAATGTTACTGGGTCTTTAAATATTGAAAATAGATCATTAAACAACATGAAACTTGATACTCGATCGTTAAATGAATTGGAAGAAACAGAACTCCTTGCTTCAAAAATTTTAGCTTTTAAGATTAAAAATGACCAATCTTTTAGGTTATCATTTGTTGAATCACTTTTCAATACAAATGGCTTACCAAAAGAAAATGTTTTTCTGTGTAAGGTTTTTGATGTTATTAGTGAAGTTGAAATCAGGGGATTCCTGCAAACCATTGGTAAAACATCTGAAGATTACAACCAATTTTTGGATAAACTTAACCAAGACTATCCGTTATTGGTCGCTAAAGTCCCATTATGGTATAGTGGCGTCTGGTCTCTGTCAGGAGAGGATGGATTCAATTCTACATCGCATTTATTGAATGATATAAGATTCATTCCATTTATTGAAGACATTGATACATCGAACTATTATAATACGTATAGATTCAACAACTCCATTATTGAAAATGAAATAATTAATTCTAGGAATGTTAATTTTGACTATTTACCTGTACTAATAAGGCAATCAGAATACCATAGATTGGTTGATGTCCAGAACTTGAGAGATCAATGGGGCAATCCATTATTTGATCCACATCAAATTAATGATGATCCGCAAAGTCCTTGTTATACTATTGGAATCTTGTCAAAACATATAGAGCCAATTGTATGTATTTCTGGAGATTATTCAATTGTAAACTGGATAAGTTTTCTACAAGAACTATACAAATGTCCCCCACCTACAAGTCCACCTATTGAGGATTGTCACAATGGTATTGATGATGATGGAGATGGACTGGTAGATTGTGACGATCCCGATTGTGATTGTACAGAGATATGTGATAATGGTATTGATGATGACGGGGATGGTTTTATAGATGCTGATGATCCTGATTGCTGTTGGTTCTATGCTGGATGCGATAGGGATTGTGTTGCTGAAACCAATCATATTGTAGGACTAAAATTTGTAAACAATTATGTTGGTCTTTTTCACAACCATGAACCTACATTTAATGATATTACAGGGATTAAGGTAGTTACATACGAATTTGTTGGTTCAGCAGGTGCTGTTCCTGGAATCAAAGAGTTTTATTATCCGTTTATGAAACTCTGTGGGATATTTAATCCTGTACCTGAAGAAGATCCGCAAAATTCTGGGTTGAATCCTGATTTTAAGTCATTTTATTCTGCTCATTGGGATTCAGAATTAGACCAATCTTCATATACAGGTATTTCGGTAAGTGATTTGTTAATAGTTGGCACTCAATATTTACTACTTACTGAGCCACTTCTTGTCAATGTAAATGTTAAGTGGCAGGACAATTGGGATGGGACATCACTTGGTGACAGGGTAAGAGGAGAGGTATTCTACCTTTCTTCCGATATAGTCTCTACATCACAGTCAAGTACCTATACAACTCAAGTTGTTACCAAATTAGGAGCATCATTTGGAGCTCATTATGGTGTTTCCGGAGGCAATCCTAATACTGGTGTAAATGTGGGATATACTTGGGATTCAGAAGAAACAGAGACGGTTCAAAGTAAAGTTTTAATTAATATTTCACCAGCAGATAAGTCTATTGGTACCTTCGATATGAACTATTGTGAATCTAACAGTCCCTTTTTCTTCTTTGATAATTGCACCTCAGATATTTATTCTCTGAATACGGAAAATGTAGAAGGAACACATTATTCGACTGGTGCAATTGAAATATGGTCATTTATTAATAGATAGTAAATTCACTAAATCATGAAAAAAATAATCTTGTTCTTGATACTTTTGACAATAATTGGTTGTTGTCCGAATGAAGATCCGAATCCTACAAATCCTAAAAATATTGAAGATATCCCTGAATCGAGGATTTTCCTTTCAGTTGATAACAAAGTACAATATGATTTTTCCTTTTCGGCATGCAACAGGACGCCTAGTGCTAGCACAGCAATAGGAACCAATCCTGTACTTATTTTATTCAGCCCGGGTGTTTTTTATCCAAAAGATTCAGTTATTGTTCCCGATGATTTAGATTTCTATTTTATTTTTCATGATGTAAGGGTTCAATATACAGGCTCACCATCATTAGATGAATTTTGGTCATATTTACAACAAAATAATCATGAATTCAATGCTCCTCCTTTTAAAAGGGATTTTTTTCTTAAAATTAAAAAGGGAGGGAAAGTCTATAAAAATTGGTGGAATGGGGATTTATTAAACTTTTTTTTACAAGACATTAGTATTGATGAAACAGGTTTGGAATTCAAGAATTATGAGTTTAACAAATTTGACAAATTCGGTGATATTTGTTTGCATGATTATAAAGTCCTTAGATTAAAAGGTGAAATTAATGGTATTCTCGTAACTGAAGATTATAGTGATACCATTAATGTAAATGGGAATGTAGATTTATTTTTGAATTTTAGATAATAGTTTATGTGTTATCTCTCAATATTTTAAACAACTAAATTATTTTAAGTATGTAATTAGAATTAGCGAAAAGTAACAGATGATAACAATAGATAAGACAGAATGCCACCCTATCGGGATGGCACTCTGCTTATCATTGAACGTTAGCATGGATTATGACCTTACTGCTCCTTGAAAAGCCTACAGTATCCGGAAGGAAATCGTTCGTGTGGCGGTTTTGAAAAATACGTATAAGGGATGGCAATAAAAAGGTTTTTACTAAGGTTTTAGTTAGGAAAGTGATTGATGTTAGCGGAGGAATTTTTACTTCTGCTGCTCCGTGGTAACTATGGCAGGATGATAAGTAATTAATTTTAATAATGAAAAAGATAAATTTATTTTTTGCGGTATTATTTTTTGCGGCTTTAATTATTTCATGTTCTAAAAATGAAATTGTCGAAGAAAGTGCTTTAACATATAGATCATCAAATTTATTTACATCTCTTGGAATAACAGAAGAAGATGTTCAAGTTAATGATGGAATATTAAAGTTTAAAGACAAGAATACATTAGATAGAGTTTATAAAGCTTTGGATAGTTTGAGAGATGATTCTATAATCATTTCTCAATGTCTAAATACTTTAGGGTTAAGTTGGGATGATAAAGATAGTATTAATTCACCATGGGATCCAGTGTTATTAGTATTTAGTTCTTCATTTGCCGGCTTTATGTCTATAGGAGCAATTGAAGAAACAAGAGAGAGGCAGTATCTATTAAATGGAGGTAACCCTTCTGAATTTCAAAGAATATTTTTAAAGAATAAAGTTTGGCAATTTTTAATGAATGACAAATATGAAATTCAGGTAGGTGATATTATTTTTAAATTTATAAGTAAGGATAATTTTTTCATAATAGTCAATAATGATTTAGCTTCTTTAAACAAATTAAGGGCTTTAGATAATTTACAAGATTTTGAAATTGATAAAAATACTTTCTATATTAATTATGATATTAAAGAAGATAGAGCATTATTTTATAGACTTACCAAATTTAATGATAATGGATTTTTTGATAGATATTTTGATCCGTTAGATGAGTGTAAAGTCGAAATAGTGGTTGTACCTTTAGGTGATGATAACTATAGATTATACGCTATTTCATTCTTTTCAGGTTCACTAAAATATCACTGGAAAATATACAATAGTAATGGTCTTAAAGTCGTTGATAAGACAACTTCCAGTCCAGCAACCGTAGTTAAATTAAGCTCTAATAATGTATCATTTTATAATATTTATTTAGAAGCATATAACCATGATAAATCATGTATAGCAGAAGATGATTACAGGCTAGAAATTGATAATTGTAGTTGTGATTTTGATTTTAACGTTTATAATTCTACTATTCGTTGGGAAGGAGCAGCAGCTTTTGATGTTTTTGATATTAGACTTTCAGGTATAGAGGATTATTCTTGTGATTATGATCTACGTATAAATTGGGGTGATGGTGATGTAATAACATACCATCACATTACGAAATATCAATCCTTTAGTCATGAATATATAATTAATCCGAACAATCCTGGTAATCCCCAAAATGGCACAACGGAACGAACTATTGTAGTAAGGCTTATCAATCATCCAGATTGCTCAAAATCTCACGAAAAAAAAGTATTAGTTGGGTGTGGGAATAAAGTTGATGATATATATGGCAAAATAATTTATCAAAGTTCCCCAAAACGTAAATTAGTTTATGAATTAGAAATGGATTATGCATGGGCACTACAAAATCTTACGTATTTCAATGTTAAAGCAACAAATAAGAAGAGAAAGCTCTGGATCTGGTGGACAACAAAAGCAAAACGCATTGAAGCACATATTTTAAAATCTGTCATTACATATGATTGTACAGCATATTCAGATATTGGTACTCCCACTGAATACGTGACTAATAAAAGTAAATTGAGAGTTACTGAAGATCAATTTTCAACAAACGATGTTACGGTAAAACACGGGTATGTTTCTGTTGATTTTTATGTAACAGATGATGATGGAGACATACATGGTCCATATAATTTAACTTGGTAAATAGCATAATTATAGGGCTGCTTTAATTAACAGCCCTATATTAAAATATTTAAGATAAAAGAACATAAACTTTATTAATAGTATAGAGGATATTAAAAAATACTATGATATATCTGTTAATCCTTGTAAATATAATATTTTTGTTACTTTTTTTGATTAATAACTGTCAACTGATGAGAAAGAGCTATTTTACTTTAATTTTTGTATTTTGTATACATTTATTATTTGGACAACTAACAAATATAAGCTTTGGTATTTTTACTGGTGCACAATTTGATAAAGTACTTGTTTTAAGTCCTAATAAATATATTCAACATAACTTCCTAAGTGAAAATAGTCCTTATGTTCCTTATATTTCATTTACCTTTAAAAACAAGTATGAAGTTTCATTTGAGTTCACTAAACAATATTATTTTGGGGGTTATATATTTACTCATCCGAAATCGCAATTTGGAGGTTGGGATTTTTCTGTAGATAAAGGAGCCACATTAAATATTTTAGGTGGATATTATTTTTTTGACGAAAACTACAAAATAAATATTATCCCTGAAATTGGTTTTGGTATTTTAAAAAGTGGATATTATTATGCACGCCCTATTATGCTTAGAAATTGGACAAATCACAATAAAGATGGAAGCTTGACGATCGCTAAATTAACATCGGAATGGAAAAAGGATTTTGGACTTCATAAGTATTATATATTTTTTAAACTTAATACAAAAATAATTTATAAGCCTTTTGAGTATTTTACGGTGTTTTTTAAAAGTGGATATAATCAAGGATTTAAAACGATTGGAATATTCAGAGGTTGGGTGCAAGTTGCAGATGAACCTGTAGTGCAAATCAATAATAAAAGTAACGGGACTTACTTTTTTATGGCTTTAGGTGTTCAAATTAATTTTCAGATAAATAATAATAAAAAAATATAAAATGAAAAAAATATTGACGATTCTCATTATACTATTTAGTTCTTTTAGTTTAAAAAGTCAAATTTCCTTACAATTAGGACTTTTTTATAAAGCTAAATTTGAGGTTATGAATATAATGATACCTAATAATGAATTAAAGAAATCACCTACTTATAGCGGCGATAACTTTTATGTTATTTCAGCAGGAATATCTATTAAGCGTTTTGAATTTGAACTAAATTATTCAAATGGTTATTATACAGTTAGATATGACTTAAAGAAAGAATTTTCTAAGTATCGATTCGCCGGTGTAAGTAATCTTGTTGAATATAATGGTAGCTATGGTATAGGTTTTAATTACTTCTTAATGCCTATGGATAAAAAAATAAATATTTTACCTGGTATAGGGGTTATATATACTAAAGGCTCTTCAAGCTATTCAAGTTCTTATATTAAAAAAATAAAGTATAATGGCGATATTGTTGTACGAGCATTCGTTGATGAACAAACCAAAGTTTCTTCAAATTTCTATTTAATGGATACTAAACTTGATTTTATTTATAAACCTTTTTATTATTTTACAGGTTTTATTCGGATTGGATATCAATGGGGAGTAAATACAATGGGGTCTATAAGCGGTTGGTATGAGATAGATGATAAGCCACGAAAATTTATCAAAAATAGCACCAAAGGAACAAATCTATATTTAGGCATAGGCATAAAAGTTAGTTTTAATTTATAAAAACAGGAATTCATTTTATACAAAGAAAGGTTTTCTTTCGACGGTCGAACAGCCGAACTGTTCAAAAAAAAATATTCAAAATGATAAGAAGTATTATTTATATTTTAGCCCTTATATTGTCAAATTTCGTAATTGGTCAAGAAATTGTCACATCTAAATCTAAATGTGCCAATTATAATAAATTCATGGTAAACCCTGAATTAAATAATTTAAAGGATCTTTCAGATTCTATATATCCAAGTGGTAAAATATACTTAGATGATGAAAGAGATGAACAATTTAGAGAATTAGAATCACTTACTCCATTCTTGGAATTAGGAAATGATTACTCTTTACTATATTTAAGTACCAGAGTCAGTCGTTTTGATGAAAATATAGAATTCCGCAGATATCAGCAATACTTTAAAGGCGTAAAGGTTGAAGGTGGTGGACTTACAGCTGCCTATATAATTCCTGGAGGTGGTCCGGTCGGTCCAAATGGGCCTTGCGATGACCTTTATATGATATCCCCCTATCTATTTACTGAGGTTGATATTAATGTAAATCCTCAAATATTTCAATCACAATTACCCTCAATTCTTAATGTTGAGAAAATAAATACGGCTGAATTAATCGTTGAACAGTTTCACTGTAACTATCAATTGGTACGGAAAGTTGATTATTTTAAGAATAAATCTTTCATATCGTGGATAGATGCGAATTCAGGAGTTGAGATAAAGACAATTGAATCTACTCAATTTAAAAATGCACCTACAGAAGATTATGGAATTCAAAACTTGGATGATACAGAGGAAGGGAGTATAACGAAGTTAATTTCACAAGATGGATCAATAATTACATATAATTTTGATCAAGCAAATTTATATGAATTAACTCCCAATGACTTTACTAATAATTTAATTCCAATATCCAATGCAAATATTGCTTGGAAAATAGCAAATGCACCTACAAACGTTTACCAAGCTCATTGGATAGTCAAAAATGTTGTAGGTTTTTATCATTCAATTGGGATAGATTATGAAAAAATAAATGTAGGAGCAAATTGTTCTAATATATTTGCAGAATCCGAAAGACCTAATGCTGCAGCACTTAATGGATCAGATTTAAAAGAAGGTTTTGTAGTCATTGGAGAATCTAATGGAAGTACTCTTGCAGAGTTTGATATAATTGGACATGAATTAGGTCATATTTTTCTTCATGAATTTTTAGATTATGATGAGGCGGGTAACGCTTCATTACAGGAAGGAATTGCTGATATGCTGGGAGTTTTTATTGAAATGCAACAAAACAATGGTGTCATTGATTGGGATATAGGAGAAGACGTTCCTAATATTATTAGAAATTTAGAAAATCCAGAGTTTAATTGTTATGATGATGTAGAAAATTTAAATTTTATATATAGTCATAAACGTAGTACCCCCTTGGGGCATTGGTTCTT